>PJEL010001969.1_pt1 | contig 19563 bp, 22 predicted proteins | sample 1853271 | NCBI WGS metagenome assembly PJEL01 (sample SAMN08108733, study PRJNA415343) | Invertebrate metagenome, whole genome shotgun sequencing project. | host: Globobulimina | place: Sweden: Gullmar Fjord | collected 2015-08
TCTTGGTAATGTGGAGAGTCCTTCAAGCCTGAAAGACATGCGTCCGGGAAATGCCGGTGGTTTCTACAACTATTCTTCTGGAGATTACTCCTACGTAACTTTCAATGGGGGGAAGAGGACTCAAATGACAGCCCTGGGATACCCAGGCAATTTGGACAGTGGTGCAAAAATGTCTCGCACAGATTCTGTAGGGACTCAGGAGACGCCCAATCAGGTGGTCATAGGCTCATCGATGAGGGGAGGCTCCAGTGGAGGTCCATGGATTGTCAATTTTGGAATAAGTCCCACCTATACTGCTTCAAGTCCAGGAGTAGACTCAATGTCAAATACTGTCATGGCAACCACAAGCTGGGAGTACGTCAGTGATTCCTACAAGCTTCAGGGAGCGAGTAGATTCGGGACAAATACAGCTTTTCCTGATAAATCAAATGTACAGTCTCTGGTTGATTCGTATTGCTGCAGTTTGGATCGACAAACAAGATCAGACCAATGTGGAACCATAGCAGTGTGCCCACCTTCTGAATGGCCTGTGATTGCACTGGATGACCAGGGGGCAGTATATTACAAGCCCGACGTCGCTGCAGATCCAGCCGCTCCGTGGGAACAAATTTCTGGTAATCTGACAGATGTTTCAATAAGTGCGGATAAAGCTTTGGGGATAGGCTCTGCTCAGGATATTTACTACACACCTAACGTTGCATCTCTATGGAGACAGATTCCAGGAACACTTGTGCAAGTGTCCATCAGTGGCACAAAAGCTGTTGGAGTGGACTCCGGTGACAGAATTTACTACACTCCGGATATAGAGAACCCTTCTTGGACACGGCTCCCAGGAGGGTTGCGACAGGTGGCCATCAGTGGATCCAGGCTTGTTGGTGTGAACAAATACAATCGTGTGTACTATGCACCCAATGTCGACAGCTTCTCCAGTCCCTGGACGCAGCTGCCAGGTAGAATGTCACAAATTGCCATCACGTCTTTATAATGCCATCGGCTGCTAACATCCCGTAAATGTGATGTTGGATTACAGAATGCCCGCAAAAACTGATCAGACCACCCATTCAACGAATGGCGACCCCCCTTCCGACACTACTAATCGTTTTATATTTTAGGAGGAGCATTCATCCGATTCGGGTACAAATCTCTTCTCTCATTTACCAGGCTTGCTCATGGAATGGGAAAAGGGCAGTCTGAGCTTGGTGTAGACTTATACTCCTCTGATTGTCTGACAATCTCTATTTTACCTCGCTTTGATGTATATGATGAGACAAACAAACTAATTGACACAACAGCGCATCAATATTGTAATGAAAATGCATTTAACGACTTGAAAAGAATATTGCTGCTTCCCTATTGTACTCACAAGAGGAAATGAAGGCACCACCGTAAAGTGGTTAAAACACAGTTTGTTTTCCAAGTCAGGGTCGAAAGAGACTCAGCATAAAATCATGGAAGAAGCCAGATGTTTTGAGAATCACCAAAAGTAGATATACTCCAGAGTGCAAAGATTAAACATTCACATGCATATCCATGCATGTTTCAGGGATTTGCCTGCCTTCGTCATTGAGGGCGATTTCTTCTTCGTACACCGGGAAAGTTGTCTGCGCAATAAAACAATTATGCTTTAATGTTTTCTAGAAAAACGGAAATCCGGGTGTAATGCTCTATTGGAGCGAGGAGAAATATCAAATGGGCCGAAGAAAGCCTCTCCTGACGAGCAGGAGAAAATTCCTATGGCTGTTGGCTCTATTATCGACGCTCTATTTTTCCATGCATATTTTTGAATTCAAAACGAAAGTCTTACTCAACGTAAGCGACAAGGATTCCGACCATTTCCTGCAGGCCACCGAGAGAAACGAGTTGGGCACAGAAAGGGAATTTCCTAATGAATGGATGGCTGCCATACATGATAGCATGTTCCATTACGCCAAGAATAAAAACGATTCCATATCATCCTTCGGACTGAATAAGGCCTATGCAGCTCTACGCCATGGCCTATTTATAAGGATAGAAGACAACAAAGTGTTTGCAAAAAGCAAGACTGTGTATCAGACTCCATGGGAGGCAAGCTTCAAATCTGGAGTCCCAGATATCTTTTTTTGCCGAATGTATTTTGTCATTTGCTCATTAGATCAGAATATGGATATTGATTTCGTGTACAGTCATGCTGATGAGCCTGTGGGGTCTATCAATGAGCCATACCCTGCCTTCTCCTGGGTCAAGTCAGATATGAGTACTGACTTACTCGTTCCATATGGGGAGTCATGGGGAGGAGTTCTGAAAAACAGCGAAGAATACTGCGAGACTGACAGTGAAGATGACTCATGGCATCAAAAAATTGGCAAAGGGGTATGGAGAGGGGCAAACACTGGTATACAACCAGGTAGAGAATGGAAAACTGCTCCAAGGGCACAATTGGTGACAACCTGCAATGCTTTCCCTGAGGTATGTGACGCCGGATTCACACAGTATGTAAACGGAAAATCTGATCAAATTCAGGCAATGAAAAATTCAATGGGAATCGTGGACATGCTGAGCAAGGAGGAGCAAGATAAATTCAAATATGCCATTGTGGCAGATGGGAATTCTGCCCCATCATCGAGAATGAAGTCTCATCTGGAATCAGGATCCCTCATAATGAAGCAGAATAGTGGCTTTAAAGAGTTTTTTTATAGTTCATTACAGCCGTTTGTTCATTTCCTTCCTCTTAGAGCTGATTTTCAGGACTTGCCTGACAAAATTCTTTGGGCAAGAAACAACGATGAACTCTCACTCGAAATGATGCATAATGCAAAAAAGTTTTCGTGCAAATGGTTCCATGGCAAGAGCATCCACTCATATCTTTTGAGTGTGTTTGATGAGTATGTGAAAAGGTTTAGGGGCATAAAGGCCACAAGCATTAGCACTGCAGATATGACAATGGTCAAAATCAACGACTTGAGGCAGTTGGAGCAAAGCTGTGGCATTTCAAGAAGCGATTTCAAAGACGATACCTGCAAATTGCTCACTGATTTTTGATACTTGCTTGCTCATGAACACGGTGTCATACATTATAATGTCTACCATATTTGCATAATTATGCTTGCATGCATAATTTCCCCATATGGGGAAAAACTAAACCAGCCCTAGGGCTGGTTTAGCTACCAATGTAGTTTTGTATTGCGCTGGCTGTGAGACTTTCTCCATCACTTTGAAATAATAATAATTGCAGAATGAAATACGTATTAGTAACAGGAGGTGTTGTGAGTGGCCTCGGGAAAGGGGTGACCGCAAGCAGCATTGGTGTGCTTTTAAAAGCATGCGGTCACAGGGTGACATCTATCAAGATAGGTGCGTTGCTGCACTTCCATACGAAGTATCATATGATAATTTAATAATATCAAGTCTGAGATCTATCAAATGAATGTGTAGATCCGTATCTTAACGTTGACGCTGGGACGATGTCACCTTTTGAACACGGCGAAGTTTTTGTTCTTGATGATGGTGGTGAAGCCGATCTTGATTTGGGAAACTACGAAAGATTTTTGGATCTTTCTTTATCAAAGGACAACAACTTAACGACTGGGAAAATCTACAGCACAGTGATTGAGAGAGAGCGTCGGGGAGACTACCTGGGGAAAACTGTCCAAGTTGTACCCCATATCACTGATGCCATCCAAGATTGGATCGAGCGCGTGGCTCACATACCTGTAGATGGAAGAGATGGATGTCCAGAAGTGTGTGTCATTGAATTGGGGGGGACTGTTGGTGATATTGAGTCAATGCCCTTCATTGAAGCCTTAAGGCAATTCCAGTTCCGAGTGGGACCGGGGAATATGTGTGTGATTCACGTGAGCTTGGTCCCAGTTATAGGAGTTGTTGGAGAAGAGAAGACAAAGCCAACCCAGCACTCTGTCGCAACTCTCCGATCCCTTGGCTTGAATCCTCACTTGCTCGCATGCAGATCCCAATCGCCCCTTGGGCAGGCCACAAAAGAGAAGCTCGCTCTTTTCTGTCACGTTCCAGCAGAGCAAGTTCTTACTATGCATGATGTTTCAAATATTTGGAGGGTTCCTCTGGTACTAGAGGAGCAGAATGCTCACAGAACAGTTTGCGATATTCTTAATTTGAAAGGAGCTGACAAAATAAATCTATCAAAATGGAAGTCCTTCCTTGCAGATAGGTGGGACTCTTTACAAGAAACAGTCACAATTGCAATGGTAGGGAAATACACAGACCTATCCGATGCCTATTTGTCTGTTAATAAAGCTCTTCAGCATGCTTGCTTGAGTGCTTCAAGGAAATTGAAATTAGAGTGGATTGAAGCTGGTTTCTTAGAGAATGAGGCACTTGAAGAAGATGTAAAAGAATATGAAAGTGCGTGGGAACGATTGAGAAAAGCAGATGGCATTCTGGTTCCTGGAGGGTTTGGAGGAAGAGGAGTTGAGGGAAAGATTCTTGCAGCAAAGTATGCGCGCGAGAAAAATAAGCCATATCTGGGCATCTGTCTGGGAATGCAACTAGCAGTTGTGGAGTTTGCAAGGAACGTTATGGGATGGGAAAATGCAAACTCGGCCGAAATTGACCCAGCCACCCCTCACCCTGTGGTAGTATTCATGCCAGAGGGCTCAAAAACTCACAAGGGTGGCACCATGAGATTGGGGGCTCGGAGAACGATTCTTCAAACAGTAGAATGTATATCTGCAAAACTTTATCAGGTGGACCAGTATATTGATGAGCGTCACAGGCATAGATACGAGGTAAATCCTGAAATAGTGGAGAAACTGGAAGAAGGCGGACTCAGATTTGTAGGAAAGGATGAAAGTGGCACAAGGATGGAGATTGTTGAGTTGACCGGTCACAAATATTATGTCGGGGCTCAATTTCATCCAGAGTTCAAATCCAGACCGTTCAAGCCATCTCCATTATTCTTAGGGCTGATTCTTGCATCAGCAGGGAAGCTCGATAATTATCTAAGTGGTAATGCAACTCCTTTGGGCACGTCTCCTCTGAAAGATGCAGGATTAAGTTTCGCTAAAGATGATTTGGCCACATCTGTGAGTGCGAAATTGCAATTCTCTTGAAAATTTGTAAAAAACATTTCTACCTGAATACTTACACTGACCTTCCCAAAAGCCGAAGTACATCACCTACCAAGTATAAACTTCCAGTGACAAGGACATGAAGTTTCTTACTTGGTAAGCCCTTCGACTTAGTTTTCATCCTATTCAAAGTATCAACTAAGCTTGGAGATACAGATACATTTCGAGATGCTGCCATTGAAAATTCTCTCGGTGTTGACTCCCGGTTTTGCAATAAGTGTTTCCATGTACGAAGCAAACTACCCTGCCATGTTGTGTCCACTGACCCTTCGTTCTGATTCAACTTAGAATATGAAGACATCGTTGGGGAAAATATGATTTCCTTCGGCCATACCTTATGCTCTAAAAGCTTCTTTTGGAAAGGTTCTAAGAGTGATGCAGGGTCTCGCTCCTCCATGCAATTGAATATTATTATCCTCTCTGTTCCTGATGTTTCTCTACATCTAGAAGCTGCAGCAAACCAAGATGCACAGGATGCAATACTTTCTGGTGTATGAGCCCCATCAACGAAATACGTCAAATTTTCTGAGTCGGGGTCTGTGAAAATATCTCCCCTGCCGGGCCATGTGACTGCTGCTAGGCCTTTGGCATACTCACTTGGAACTACATTATATTTCAACACCTGTTCGGATCTAATCAATGCACCATCAATTCTTGGGATATATTTGCCAAATTTTGACTCCCACATTGCAGCTAACTGAATAGCCAGGGCTGCATTTTCAAGCTGATGTTCCCCAGCCAACCCTATGGGTATCTCATTTCCTTTGCACTGCTTCCCATCCTCGCGAGTATACTTGTACGCATCGAGGGCAGGAACGACTGTTAGAGACGTTTGCTTTTCTCTCGCAGCCTTCTCAAGAGCCTGCATGGACTCATCCTCTTGTGAGACTGTCAATGCAGGAGCTCCAGACTTGATTATGCCAGCTTTTTCCTGTGCTATTTCACCCAATGTATAACCAAGAATATTCATATGATCAAACCCAATTGGTGACACACCACATACAATCGGATCCCTAATACAATTTGTAGCATCAAGCCGACCTCCAAGACCAACTTCAAGAATTGCCACATCTACCTGCTGTTCGAGGAATATTCGGAAACCAAGAAGTGTTAAAAATCTAAAATAAGCAGGTTTCCCAGAATCTTCACCAGTTTTCTCCTCCAGATCATTATATGTAGTAAAAAGTGCCTTTAAAAAGACATCTTTGTCAACTTTTGCCCTGTGAGTCAATATGGTATCCATCAAAAGGCTCCAACAAAGTGAACTTTGAAAACAAGAATGCCGTACCCATTAATCCTGATTCTCTCCCTCACGTCAATCAAATGCGGCGATGTGAACAATCCTGTCCTATAGCCACAAGTTCTGAGGATACTTTCCACCATTGCACATGTCGATCCCTTTCCCTTTGTGCCTGTCACGTGGACTGCGTGCAGTTCAGACAACCGTTCCGACAATTCAAGTCGCTACAGAGAATAGATCTCGAAAAAGCATTAAAATGGAAGGATATGATAGAATGTACGATAAATATCACACACCTGCAGGTAATCATGCATCATATCGAAAGCATGTTCCCATTTTGAGCCATCCTGCCGTTTCTTCCCAGAAATGAGAGACTCCAAAACAGCCAATCCTCTCTCATATTCATCATTCATTGTTCATATGGATTGAATTATATTTCGAATGAAGAATATCCCAGATAGAAAGAAGAGTCAATGTCAACTTACGAAATCTCTGGGAGAGATTCTCAGTTGGGACTTTGCATGCAATAACAGGTACAACTGTTGTTGACCAGATTTTGACTTATCAGGAGTTCCATGAGAAGGATGTTTCATATCCTTCACGTGGTATATTGATATAGCATATGGTCTGTATCAAGTGGATACTTTGTAGATGTAGTAAAAAAACAATGTCATGTCAAGATGCTGATCAAGATTGTTGCACCCAAGGTTCTGTATATCATTCATTCAACCATACGTCAAACCAGATATTCGATCAATCTCTTCACAATTTGGAAAAGATTTGGATCAGATTCGGAGAGCGAGGAAGAGAATGGGATATAGGAGGTCACGGTCTGGTGGGATGCCAAGACATGGACCAGCTATGTGAAACTACCCTTCAGGGTCTACATTCCATCATGCAGACTACTATGCGCAGCAACGTTGAACAATGTTTTGCTGCGAAGAAAGAAATGATAAAACTATTTACAGAACTCTCCAAAGTGGCATACACTTTCTCCAATGCACTCATAGAGCAAGCCAGATTGTCAATGTCACTTGCATTGATGGCACATGAGAATATATTATCAGCTGCCCTTATAAAGGGAGCAGGAAATAGTGTTTATAACATGGAAGGAAATAAAATACATGTCAACAGCCTTCTCGAGTCAGCGACGCGACATGCTCACACGAATAGAGATATCATTGGCAAATGTATCAGGAAATCTTGGAGCAACGAGAACATTGCCATTGCAGCCTTGGGTGAGAAAATGGCCTCTTTCTCCCATCGATATCAATTTTTTTCGAGAGATATAGATAGGATGAGGAAGAAGACCCGATCAAAAGGTACCACTATTGGAATATTTCATGATGTATAATTCCTGGTAAGAGCTACTATTTTTGCCCATGCAGGTGAAGAGAGGCCTAATCTCACAGCATCGCTGGATACATTACACAGATACATGGCAAGTCAGACAGCGAAAGAAGATCAGTACCTCTTGGAGTATGAAAGAAAATCCTTGGAGGCAAAGGCTCTGGCCGAGAAGATGTCTCATCTACAAGAGAGACAGAACATGGTTTTTCTTCAGCGTCCATTGCTGGCTAGACAGCACAGTAATCAAGTAAAACAAGTACGTCCCTCTTTTTGTCAGTGTCGTTATCTTATATACAGTCCTGACATACACATACATATTCATCCTCACAGGTACTGCAACATAAAATGGAAGCAATGGAGGCACTTGTTAAAAGATTGGAAATGTCTGTCATCATCTGTCAGAGCAAAGAGTGATTGCCAGTAACCTGGTTTGCTGGGGCCGTTAGCTGATATATAAAATTAGCCAAAACACTAGTTTTAGTTTCAATAAATGTGAATCTGTTGCAAATCATTCCAAAAGTCTCTGGAGATACTCGCTAGACTAGGAGGGATAGGACGTCTAGTAGCTGTTAATAATTGTTGATCGCTTTATTGACAAGAAGGAATGAGCTAGTATACTAGTACGATATACTAAAATAATGTCATTTGGACCATCGGGATTCAGTACGTGTCGTTGGATATTCTCATCACTATCAGGATTCGTCTTGTAACTGTCGTTGTAATGTGCAGGAGGTGCTCAGGTGTCCAAGGCCGTATGTTTTCTCCTGGCATCGATGGCATTATTTGCCAAGATCTCTTGGAAAGTATCACGGAAGCGTAGCAGAGTTTTAAGGAGCCTGCTGCACGCAATACCTTTCCAGAACACAGGAGAGACCATTCTAGCAGCCCTGTTGGTGTATCAATTTCGGGGTATAGAGAGACGGATGGGATCCCGTAAATATGGAGCATTCATGATCTATGCTTCTATCATTGGATATATCCTACAACATGGTGTCCTCAAGTATATGCAGAGGGAAAGTGCCACTGGGTTGTACCCATTCATTTTTGCAAATATTGTTGGGTATTATATAGATGTACCGCCCCAGAGTTCTTTCTCTGCCATGGGGATCTCACTCTCAGAGAAATCCTTTATTTATTTACTTGCGGTACAGCTCATGTTTGCACTGTCTGGAAGATCGTTCATCGCAGCAATGTCGGGTATTCTAGCAGGAACCCTGTACTATTTGAATTTTTTGTATGGTCAAAAGTGGTTAGTGCCTCATGCAGTTGTTTCATTGTTGTGATAAGATTAGTATTTCAATGCACATTAAGAATGGATAAGTATGGATAAGAAATGATGAGATCCAAAAAGGATCCCTTCTCAGGGGAGAGTCTCTCATTGTTCAAAAATTTGGTGAGCATATGTAATGCTGCCTTTGGTTGATCCATGGGAACCATATGCCCGGCTCCCTTTACACTGACAAAAGATAATGGTCCCACTTCTGTGACAGTACCAGCCTCTTCTCCTGTATCCACGTGCCATGTGAGATTCTTTGCCGTACTCCACTGTGTGGAGCCTTTCCACTCAAGGGCATCAACCCATTGTCTATTTCCAAGTTCGTTACAGATGATATCCTTATCTCCAGCATATATCATAACACGAACTCCCGCTTTGAGCATTGTTGGCAATTCTGTATCAAAACGATGTCCCCAGTCAGCCATCATATCCTCATGTACCCCCATGTTGCATTCTTCCCACACTTTTTCCTTTGGTACCCCAAACATTTCCTTGACCTCGTCTTGATTCAGATACTCTTCCAACATGCTGAAATCATAGCACAAGTCCCCATCACACGTTTTCCTGTAGTCGTACACATTGATGCCAGGATTGGCAACCAGAATCGGAGTGAACATGGTTGCCTGACAAAACTGCACTGCAACGACGCATTCAATAGCTATGGAGTACGAGTCACATGTCTCCAGCGCATACTTACAGGCAGGGTATATACTCATCATCTCGTTCTTTGACAATTCACTGATAAGCCCATGTTGGTAGGCAAACTCTGGGTATGCTCCGTATTGAATGGCAGGGTTTGTCAAACCATTTCCAATGGCCATTCCCTTGAGAGAAATGTCAAGTAGTCTTTCCTGACCTTTACCCTGAGATGCTAAGAACACTTGGAAGGCCACAGCAGGGACATAGTGACCTGCGTAGCTCTCCCCAGTCACATAAAAGTCCCTACCCCTCAACTCTGGCCTTGCATCCAGCAAAGCCACCATAAAGTCAACCATGTCTTTCGACACACATTCTTCATCGTAACATCGATCATCAGGGTCATCACTGTAGGAGAAACCAGTATTAATTGGCTGGTCAACAAAGATCATATCAGCAACATTGTCCCAACCATATTCTTTCTCCTCCAACCGTATATTTCCATCCTTTCCTCGCTTCAAGTTCCAAGGTCCATTTTCATAGAAAACTGCCATCTCAGAACTACACCCAGGGCCCCCTGTCATCCAAAGAACCAGAGGAGGCTTCTCCTCCGTTTGTTTCCTAGATTCAAACAGAAAGAAAAACATGTGGGCATCATAGCTTCTCTCCAACTTGAAATACCCAGAGTGATATCGACTTTTCTGTCCATTCTCTGTCTGAATTTGTTTCAGTGTAATGCGTTGATCCTTTCCTCGACTGGACTGAATGACATTCAATACGAGGTACGTGATGACAAGCACCAGAGAACGCATTGACACCATTCTTCTTCGTATCGATCTACTATATAGATTTTTTTTAAATGGGATTGTTACACATTCTAATGTACAATATCTGTCTTAAAAAAGGGTTTTATATCACACGCACCAAAATCTGGTTGTTCTCAGTCCGTCTTGTCTCTCGAGAGCAAGAGAATGAGAAGAGTCTTATATATACTTTACCTTCCCATTGAAGAGGTCGATTGATGGGATAGACTCGTATGTCTCTCGAACAATCGAAAGCCGTGAGTTGTTGGGTTGGGTGCCACGTGTCATTCCATGTCCACCTATACCCAACATTCTCTACACATGGCTTATTGCATTACTATGTTATATGTTATACAATGGGAATGACGACGAGGACAAAGAGTGGAGCAGGTCAGCGGAATGGCCAACTCGATGGCGAAACCGATCAATACTCAGCAAGCTTTGAAGAAGGTAGAGGAAAGAAAATATCCAGTCAAGGACCTGCACCATTTTTAGCAAAGACATATGATTTAGTAGACGAGCGACAGACTGATTCTGTTGTTTCTTGGGCAGATGATGGACAGAGCTTTGTCGTATGGAAGCCTGATGCTTTTGCCAGGGACCTGCTGCCTCTTCACTTTAAACATAATAACTTCTCAAGTTTTGTTAGGCAGCTAAACACGTATGGATTCAGGAAGGTTGATCCAGATAGATGGGAGTTTGCTAATGAGCATTTTATCAGGGGCCAAAGGGAACAACTCGTGTTCATTCAGAGGAAAAAGCCGGCGAATGATCGATCAAAGAAAATGAGTCAAAATACAGATCCTCGGGTGAATGCATCTCCCTATGCTGCTCTGGAAGTGGGGGCGTATGGAGGCTTGCAAGCTGAAGTGGATGCCTTAAAGAGGGATCGGTCTCTCTTGATGAATGAGGTTATACGACTTCGACAGTCACACAATACTCTGGCGAAGAAAGTAGAACGGGGTGACAAGCGGCAGCAGCAGATGATTGCGTTCTTTGCACAGGCATTGCAACATCCGTCCCTTGTGCAGCACTACATCTCCTCTTCTCCACACATCAAGAGACTGGAAGATGGTACAACGCGGAGGCGAAAGAGGAGTAAAAAGAGAACTAATACAGAGAGTAATGACATTGACTCTGACACGGAATATACTGGTGGGGGTGAGCTGGTTGTTCACAATCCGCAGCAACAGGCAAATTCACAGCCATTCTCGGATCTTGCCCATGCATTCACCCAGATGTTGACCACTGCTGATGACGACTCGGATGAAAATGTAGTGATCGCCCATAGTCCGACCGCGTTTGAAGATAGACCCAATGGATTGGTAGTGGAGGAGGCAGGTACAGAGCCTGTCCCACAGGATCTCTTGTATTCCGACAACCCTCACATCATGTTTGAGCAACAAGAACACGCATCAGGTAGTGGCCATGGTGGATGGAATGGAACAGATTTAATAGCTGATCTGCCGGGACTAAACATGGATGATTTCGATCTGGAGAAAATACCAGAGATTTTGTCACCAGATACTATGGAACTGACAGAGTCTGACCTGGCCAGACTTGGCAAGGAGTGGGATGATACGACGCCCGCAGTCGAAAGCTAATCTTTCATGGATATTGATATTCTTTTCATGTGTATATATACATCTACCGCGAGGGTGAAAGAAAAAGATGGTTACAACTGGGCAACAATGTCACTTTCAATGTCCAAGGGTGAGGTTGTCGAGCCATATCTTTTGACCACTTTTCCATCCCTTCCTACCAAGAACTTTGTAAAGTTCCACTTTATATCATTTCCCATCAGACCGCCCTTTTCCTTTTTCAAGAATGTCCAGAGTTCCTCTTCCTTGTCTCCATTCACATCTCCCTTCATCAACATTGGAAACTTGGCACCTTTTCTCTCTGCAAATGATTTGATGGATGCGTTACTTCCTGGCTCTTGTCCCCCAAACATGTTGCATGGCTGAGCTATGACCTCAAACCCTTGGTTGTTAAATTTAGAGTGAAGTTCTACCAAGTCATTATACTGGGGGGTAAAGCCACATTGAGAGGCCACATTGACGATGAGAAGAACCTACATATATAAAACAGATATACCAGTGTTATAGAATATGTGCACGTCCACGATTGAGGACTTCCATCCAGATGTCTGGAAGGCCTTGACCCACAACCTCGTACTACCACACACACCTTTCCTTTGAATTGGCTCATGGATTCGTCCTTTCCATCGATTGTTTTGATCTTGATATCATAAATAGAGTTTGGAGAGGCCTTTGATCCACCAAAAAGAGCCGCTGTGCGAAATTGTGTTCTTCTTGGGATCATGGCAACACGAGGTGTGACCCTCTTGGACAGGATCCTGGAGGTATTCTGAAAACACGTGACAGATTGCATATTTAATTCGTTTATTAATATATAATATGTGATTATTATCCCTGGAAAGAACAGTTTGGGTACTTTGCAATGGCATCCTGTACTGAAGGTCTTTCCTCGTCCTGCCAGTAGTTGATCACCTCTGTGCACGTATTTAGCAACGCAACTTTGTCTTGCTGACCAATCCAATCCTTCTCTTCTAAAGCGCTTTTCAATCTCTCCCATGCATCTTCCCTGGGCCAGAAAAAGTATTCAGTAATGGGACTTCTGTGTCCCCTTCCAAACACTTGGTCCACTGACACTGCCAGGTTCTTATCCAACCAGAGAAAGTTTAACGAATACTCTGCACTCTGTGGATCTGCAGATTCATCAGTATAATCTCCATCCACCATTGCATGTACCCGTTGAGCCCTCAAGACTGGTACTGAGGAACATACGTGCGTCGAAAGGCAGGTTCCGGAGTTTCTAGCAGTGTCAAATGATACGAACTGGGATACAGATAGGGACTTGTTTAAACTATGAATAGTAACACATCCCATTTCCTTTCTGTAAACCATGGTTCTCCCATGTGACAGAGAGTGTGTAAGAGAGACATGCATGTGTGAGACAGACTCGGAATACCACCAAAACCTACTGTTCTGTATATTTATATATATCTTTTCAACAATATATTTTATTTTCGTGTATAATAATACTATAAATAATAACAGTCTTATCATCATGTGACGATATCATATCTACCAATGGATGATGGCAGTATCTTTCTTCAGAAGATTGTACATGAAGAAATCACCTTGTTGATTCGATCGATTCTGTTTCACTCTCTCATGCATCCATACATGGCATGGTTACACCATCGCCATTCATGTCTAGTGGTGTAAGCATTATAAGGCATTAATTAATGCTTGTCTAGAGGACATGTCCTTCATAATCCCTACCCTTCCTGTAGGTAGATTGATAAACATGATATGGCACTCATTTCACGTGCATTGTACTTGAATTATCTTATTATATTCATGTATTGAGGGTTTAGGGTAATTATCCCATATATTGTAGAGGTGTCGACTGTCTTATCAAACGATAGGTCCAGCATGGTGCAGGCTTTGGGGGCACGATTTCATCAAATACATGGTACAAATTTCATGAAATTGTATCATCGGAGCAATGTATCCTGTTTGGCTCGGTTGGATCGCGGGACAAAGGTACCCTTGTTGAACTCCTCTAGCAGGCTTGGTCCAGTCTTACAAAGTAAGGATGGGCTACATTCTGGGTCGGTGCGGATGGAATCTGATGGAGACTCATGCTGCAAGAATCGTATGATACATATGGCTCCCACGTGCCTTGCGACAATGTCGCTACTCTTCAGTGCACTGCCTGCCCATGCCTCTGTTGACATCAACACTGTCATCCCTGGTTTGGTGGGAGATTCTCCTTTCAGAGAGGGTCTGATATCCGCGTTCTTCTTGATCTTCTTCTCAGAAATCGGAGATAAAACGTTCTTCATAGCTCTATTGCTGGCGTTACAAAGACCAAAGAGTGCTGTGTTTACCGGAACTTTTGGAGCTCTTGCAGTCATGACAGTCATCTCTGTTGGTCTGGGAAGGGTGCTGCACGAGATTGATGATTTGTTCCCAGATATCGGGGTTCCTTTGGATGATATATTAGCGGTAGCTCTGTTAGTGTTCTTCGGTATTCAAACCCTGGCAAGTGCTTCAGAGGCTGACGAAACTGCAGAGGAGGAGAAAGAGGAAGCACAAGAGGTTGTCGCAGGACTACAAGGAGATTCTAAAGTGTTTGGACTTATTTTGTCAACATTTGTGCTCGTGTTTGCAGCAGAATGGGGAGATAAGTCCTTTTTGGCTACTATTGCCCTAGCTGCAGCATCTGATCCTTTGGGTGTAATAGGGGGGGCAGTCACAGGGCATGGTGTCGCCACAGTCATTGCGGTTGTTGGAGGATCATTTTTGGGAAAGTATTTGTCTGAAAAGACTGTACAATATATTGGTGGAAGTCTGTTCTTGGTATTTGCTGCAGCTACCCTGTTAGATATATACCGAGGTGTGTAGAGCAAGTTATGGCTTACATCATTCAATAAATAATAATTCTTTCTTTGTAATCATCGTAGTAAGGGGATGAGTATATATTCAAAGTAGAATACTTTCCAAACATCCATGTAACAGGCATATATTTGCTTTGGATTTGACAAATCAGTTTTCCTTGCCCTTGTAAACACAAACAGTGCAGCAAGTAGATGGAGAATGACACTGCATGCTTTGACAGCCACGTTATCAAGAAGAACAATTGAATACGCAATAGAGGACGCGTACGCGAGCTGTAGCAAAGTGATGCAGGTCCAGAATATTCTCTTGGTTCCCAGCTTCACAGCAAATGTCCTCAATCCTGATTGACTGTCACCCAGCATATCTGGTATATCTTTAAACAAAGCTATGACTATGGAGAACACAAACATAAATGATGCCGTGAACATCAGGGATTTTTCAGCCAAAATGAAATGCGTGATGGTCTGATCTGTTATCACCGTGTGCTGGCAGAATTTCATGTGGAGGAAGAATCCAAATTGCACCAAGACTGCCCTCACAGACAGTATACATATAGCAGCAAGCGTGGGGTATTTCTTCCATCTCAAAAATGGAAGATCCATCGAATACGCAATGCCGAGCATGAGGCTTCCAACAAGCGTCCATAATAACGGGGCCGAGTGGCTGGATACACCCAGTGCCACGGACAAAAGGCCTGTCCCGGAGACAATCCACCACGCAGTAGCTACAGAGAGTTCTCCAGACGCTAAAGGCAAATATGGCTTATTTATTTTGTCTATCTCTATATCATATATTTGATTCAACCCAACTATGCAAACATTCATCAGTAAAGCTGGTACAACTGCTTTGAATATACATGCAATCGTAGATGCAGTAGAAAGGGGTAGATTCGCATTCAACGCAAGCAAAGATATAGAAACAATGGATACAAATGTTCCCAGCATAGTGTGTGGCCTAGAGAATTTGTATAAAGTGATGAGAGGGTTCTGGCTCTTTTCAACCAATACAGGTTGACTAGCTGAACATCTTGTGGTGACAGATACACGTCCACTTGCAAAAAATCTCTGTGGTGGAAAACTGTTTGATGCTACCGCACAACCATCATGTTGCCGGAAGGGCAAGCACACTCTCCTGCGATGCCTCACCCTGGGAGCTAAAACTCTACACCCTGGAAGAACGCCATCTGTAGAGATCCGCTGTACTGACATGCTAATGGTACGGAATTAAAACCATGCAATATAAGACAGACAGATACCTGTTCAAAATCAACGGTAGAGAGGTCCGATCCGATCCAAGAAGATCGAAACAGTCAACTTCCTATCACTACTGGATTTCTTTCGGAATCAACCACCCTCAAAATCTATCTGAAAATTGAAAATAGTATTGTAACAGAAACGTGTGATCTTTTTCCTATGAATGAACAGATTCGTCCGATCGACCTTGCCATGTGACTCAATTATCAATGGTGATTCTATCATGCATCTTAAGATGACAAGATGACAAGCTTGTCTGGTTTTTACCTGTATGTCTATCTCTGGAAATGTCAATTGACATTGCAATAGTACATGGACTATATTACTATCCAGCGTCGTTGACCTGATATTCAAATGAATTCATCATGTGATCATCATCAAACTCACGAGTGTTCTGCAGAGCCAGCTGGCTGATACCATGAAAGGTACCAAGATTTGATCGTTCAGAAGATTGCTTTCTTTGATCAGTGATAGATACAGTGCTATGGTTCATTCATATGTCCTTAATCTGCACATGCCTATGAATGGATTACGATACCTGTGCTACATGACATGCATATGCATATGAGTGAGATCTCTAATGCATGGAAGCTTGAGTGTACCTCGATTCTCGGAGATTTGAAATATTTCCATCCAAGTAGGTGAGGGATTACGAATATTTATACATAATTTCAAAATTAATGCAATGGTCCTGTAAAACAAAGGAACTGTCCGTCTCGTATGTCGCGAGCGAGGCTGCCTGTGCATGCACAGAAGAGGACGTGAACAGTTCTCAACTCTCGCAGTCAAAATAAACGAATGTCATACATGCATGAATAAAGTTATAATGAGATCACTGCTTAAGATCACGACTGTCGTCGGTGTGACGCTTTGGTTGTCCTTGCTGGCGCAGGGCAACGCAAGGTATGCTAAGATGATGAATCTTTGGATCATGCCATTGAGGTTTGAGGTTGAGAACACTATCTAGTGTCTTGGCAGTGATTAAAACTATGCGAACTGAACTCACGTTATGAGGGCTTCTTTTCCGCTTATTGCATGAGCTTTCTGCCTCTGTGCCAAATGGGCATCAATACTCCTGCTAGCGTGGTACGTGTAGATTATGCTTTGATTAAGCCCGCCATTCCAGCCCCAGATGCATATCACACATGGCATAACTGGGTCCACTCCCTGTGCGGGATACCACATGGACTGCATACCTATTCTGTGCAAGATTTGAATGATTGTTGCAGAAGACGCAGTTCGCACATCTATATATACAGCCAAATCATTTGTTCTCATTTCTAACACAGCCGTTTATCTAATAAATTCAGGCGCTTTCATTGCTACCCACACATCTCAGGCGTCTGCATATTCTTCCATTCTATTGCAACTACGTGGAATGTTGCACTAGACCATATGTATGCAAACAATAACCTTTTGCCTGATGGACAGTGATGAAATGGCTTGTCCATTTTGCAGCTCTTGTGCCTCATTCTGGTCTTGATCATGTCCTGAAGTCTAAATATGCAATGCTGCAGGTTCTTGTGATACTGGCAAATTTCTACGGAAATTTACGTGTATAGGGTAATCGGCCAAAGTTGGAGATTCATATGATTACATTCGTAATTCTTGATGCACAAACTATTCTGCACTGATGCACTGAGAATATATGCTAATAGGTTTCAAACAAAACTCTAAGAAATTGAAATATCTTACGATATACCAATCAGAGGCATTTCTCCAAAATGGTGATAGGGCTAGGGAACGTCGTCCAATCTTGAACACTATTGCTTATACATGCTTTATTATTATACTACTAGTATTATTCAATTATGATGATAATCACACAAAATCTCGGTGTAATTTGTGCTTTCCTTCGTATTACGACGAAACAGTAAAAGGAATTGGTCTAGACCACTTAAGTGGTCAAGCTTGGCGAGATCTCATCAAGTTCTTGCATTCACTCTAGAGTGAGTACAAATCAACTCTTCTCCTCACCCCCTAAGACAATTGCTCCCGAAGTTCCCAGCATGAGAGCTATAGTTACTCCTTGCGCTACAACTCTAGCTCTCATCATATGCTGAGACAGGTTCTTATTACCAGATTTGTACGCAAACAAACCAGCACCTAGTATTGCACCGGTCACCAAAGCACCTGGCAAAGAACAGCACAGATCCACTCGTCAGTATGGGATGTATCTATCTTAAATTTTGTAAATCCTGCATGGTAAACATCATACCTGCCATGACAAGAGGGCTTCGTCTCTTCTCTTGTTCCCATTCCAAATGCTCTACTTTAAGGTCACCGTGCTGCGTTGCTGTTTGGGCTGACGAGGTCATGTCTCTTGAGATTCACTTCTATAATCAGTATCTTTATAGAGACTTATGGTATAAAATTGCATTTCTCAACTCCTGAGATATACCATTGCAGTTAATACCCTGACCCATGACCATGGTGCAACCCAGCAACAATCCATATTTTTGTAGAAAATACAAGACTGGACTCTCGCTAACGACACAAGAATGCGAAATTACATGGAATGATAGGATTGTAGTAGACTTGAGTCATTACTTTTTAAAAACATTCCACTTTCTACTGCTCTCTACTTCAGCTTCATCAATAGCAGTTGAAGGTGAGTACACATCAGATTCACTCTCCTGAGGTTTTGGACTTCCAAACAGCTTTGTCTTGTTTAATCCCAAAGCGTTTCTCATGCTCTCCAGCTTGCTTGATTTTGGGGTTGGCTCCATCACTGGTTGTTGTGACAACCTTTGAGAAGCCGAGAGGGAATCCATCTTTCGCATATCTCTTCTTCGATCTAGCTCCTCACGGGACACTGTCGTAAATCCAGCATCTTGGGCAGCTGTCCACCTCAAACTTTTGTAGACAGATGGTCTATTGGCTTGATCTAATTTCATCGATTCTGATTCTGCTATTTCCCTCTCGCGCCTCCATTGAGATGCGAGACTTTCTTTGTCCTTTTTGTCATTTCTTCGATTGCAAGACATCAACAGAGCGACAAATAGGGAAATTAATGCGATTCCTCCTGCAACTGCACCAACTATAATGCCAATAGTTGCACCATCAATCCCAGAGGAACTAGATGAGTCATCTTCAGTTGACTGCTCAGCTTCAACTATGCTAAGGTCCAGAATCTTTGTGATATCTATTATTCCTCCTTTTTCAGGACCCACAAATCTTGTGGTCAAATTTTGTACAGAATTTACTCCCGATTTTCTGAGGGATTGTATGAGAATATCCTCACCTGTCTGAGACTTGAGTGCCAGAGTCATTTCTTTTGTTTGTTTATCATCTAATGGGTATTGAGCTGCATATCAGGAGATAAAGAAATCAGAGAAACTATAGATTTTGCATTGAAATTATTATTGCAGGCGTACCAAAGTACCATATGCCATTTGTGTTGGGAGGAAGGATTACTGCTGGTGGTGGTGGTGGCGGTGAAGGAGGGGGTGGTGGTGGGATGGGTGGTGGTGGAGGATTCTGAACAGGAC
>PJEL010001970.1_pt1 | contig 19560 bp, 15 predicted proteins | sample 1853271 | NCBI WGS metagenome assembly PJEL01 (sample SAMN08108733, study PRJNA415343) | Invertebrate metagenome, whole genome shotgun sequencing project. | host: Globobulimina | place: Sweden: Gullmar Fjord | collected 2015-08
ATTCTGATCTGGCGATTGGTTCACCTAATGAAGATACTCATGGTGAATGGGATACGGGTTATGTGAATGTATTGTTTGGTACTCGTAGTGGACTCGCGGGTTCTGGCGATCAATCTTTTACCCAAGACTCGATCGGCGTTGTAAACAGTCCTGAAAAAGATGATCGATTTGGCTGGGCTGTATCAGCAGGAGATTTTAATGGTGATGGATATTCTGACTTAGCGGTTGGGGCACCTAAGGAAGATTTGACTCGTGGTGGTAATAATAATGACGGCCAGGTTCATACTTTTAGTGGCAATAGTGGAGGATTGACTGGTAATGGTGATTATCTTTATCAGTAGCATTAATTAATGGCGGCTAGCGTTTAATTATTATCACTTGGACCCAGCAGCTTCTTGCTCTCGTGGGAAGTTGCCCTTTATGGCGATTTAGGTTTAGTAGCCTAAGTCGTCTTTTTTATTTCAATAAAAGCATCTATTTCAATGGGTTCTTAAATGACCTCTGCAGCCATTTAATCAGGTGTGCTGGGATAACAGGTCTTGTTCTTCTTTAGATTATTGTAATTAAAGTGCCAGATATTTATATCGGGTTTATAAAATAATAACTAAGGATAACCCTATGAGAGTACTTCGAGTCACCCTAAGTCTTGCATTAGTGCTGCTAATGCAAGTGGGTGCAGTTCAAGCTGAAAGCGTTGCCGATTTCAGAAATTCTAACGACTATGACCGGTTACGAGCACAGACCAGTCTGGATGAAAATGCTTCTTATAATCAATCAACCAGAATACAGGCGCATAATGCGTTTAACTCAAAGGCTTACGCTTTTGGTATTAACTATATTGATCCCAATCACAAGTTATCAACCACAGACCTTTTGGAAATGGGAATTCGTGATATCAACTATGATGTTCACTATATTCTCAATATCAGCAGTCCCTGGCCTTGGGAGTGGTCAAAGAAATTGATGTTGTGCCATGCTCAAAGTAGCCATGTAGGTTGTAGTGGGGGGGAGCGATATTTTTCTGAAGGCATGCAAGAGATAGCTGACTGGATGGAAGAAAACCCGGATGAGCTCGTCTACTTATCCATTCAAGATGAAATGGAAGGTCAATATGCCAAGGCTGCCAAGATTATTGAAGATACTGTCGGTGATCGTGTTTATCACCCAGCAGGAGCAAGCTGCAGTGATGGCATCCCAATGAGTATGAGTCGTCGCGAAATTATGGATACGGGTAAAAGACTGGTGATTACCAGTAAATGCGGTGCAGCGGGTGGTTGGGATCACTTAGCTTTCTCTGGTATCAAAAGAGAAAGCGGTGTGGGCACAGGTACTCGAGGTGGAAATGCGAATACCGACGTAGTAATCAATGGCGAATGTTTTGGTAAGTTTGACCAGGAAGACTACGATCACAATTCAATTCTTATTTATGAAGATTCTACCACGTTGGGTAGCACGTTCACTGATACCCCACAGATTTATGCCGCCGATATTGAATTTGCCCTTTCTTGTGGTGTGAATACCATTGGTTTGGATCAGATACATCCAAATGATGATGCCCGTATTGACGCCTATTTGTGGAGTTGGGCGAAGGGTGAGCCCAACAATAATAACGATGGTCAGGATTGTCTTCGTCACAGTGGAAGTGGTCGTTTCTACGATTATCGCTGTGATAACAACCAGTATTCTTTTGGTTGTCAAAATGAAGCCGGCGACTGGTATGTGACCGAAGGTGAAGGTGTGTGGGACCAGGGTAATGCCACTTGCGCAGCAGAAACGAACGGAAAATATACTTTTTCTGTACCGGTTAATAAACCACAGAACGAGCGTCTGATCGAAGCCAAGTTTAACAAGTCGGTTACCAATCTGTGGCTTAACTTTACCGACCAAGGGGTAGAGGGGCAGTGGGTTGCTCCCAAGGGCAATATCAATGTGAACTTTAGCGAGCGTCGTCCGCAAGGCTATGGAGACCAGACGACCATTGGGGAAACTACCGTTGAAGACAATGGCGCTACATTACGCTTAAGCGGTAATAACTGGCAGTCAATTGAAGTGGATTATGTGATCACGCCAAACACTGTTGTGGAACTCGACTTTAGCAGTACAAATGAAGGGGAGTTACACGGTTTTGGTTTTGATGTAGACAACCAATACGGTGGTTATAAACAGCGTATCAACTTCGCGGGTACACAAAATGCCAGTGACGTGTCTGCCTATGATAACTACCCTATGGATGGCTCCACCAAACATTACGTAATCAATATGGGTCTACACGATAGTGGTTACAAGCATCGTATGTACTTCCTGGTTGACAATGACGCTAGTGAATCTGGCGAGTCTATATTCAGTAATGTGCGTATTTACGAGCGTTATGATGCGGCTATCAACTTTGAAGACCATGAAATCCTTGGGTATGCAGGCGGTGATGTGGCTGATGGTGGTGTGAGTATTGAAGACGAAGGATCAACGTTGCGCATGACGGGTAATCTGTGGCGCGCGATTGAGTTGCCTCGAGATATCTCTGTTGATACCGTATTGGAGTTCGATTTCTCCAGTAACTCTGAAGGTGAGATTCATGGCATCGGTTTTGATAATAACTTGAATAATACCGCTTCTAATCGATTCTCTCTGCACGGTACTCAAGATACCAGTGATATATCTGACTTCGCTACTTATAGCGGTAACGGTGTTACTCATTACCGTATTCCAGTAGGTCAGTTCTACATTGGTGAAATGCAGTATCTGTTTTTTGCAATGGATGATGATGCCGCAGAAGCGGGGGAGTCTGTATTTAGTAATATAACGATTACTGATACTCAGGACTAAAATAAGAAGTAATTCTTACGGATAGGCTGGTTAGATAGGATGTCTAATTCAGCCTGTTGTTAGAATAATGCTGGCCAGTAGCCAAGTTTATTTCGAGAATAAAATTAATTAAAAAACTTCTGCCTGACTAACCTTGTCAGTCACTTGACTGAAGATTCTCTTTTCCTAAGCTATATTAGAAGGGTAGGGGGCGTCTTATTCTAAAGGGAGTATTAAATAATTGATATGATTATGTATTCTGTGAAACACTACTTATTGAACAATAGTTGAAACAGTATTTTGGTGACTTCGAAATGAAGTATAAATGTTTAATTATTAATGTTCTTATCGTGTTGATCTTGCTATTTAGTTTGTGCGCTCGTTCTGAGATCCAGCTGGGTACTGCTATTATGCCTCCTTATCAGAAAGAAACTTTAGCTGGAATTAGTGGGTCTGCTGTTGATACTATTTTATGTGCCTTGGAGAAAATACCAGTCGACGCTAATATTGAAGTATTTCCTAGTAGTCGCTTGGTTTATTCTTTGAATCATTTAGACATGGATGCAATATTTAGTTTGGGTGACAGGGAGCCAACTATAGGGGTTCCGTCATCACCAGTAGTATTAGAAAAATGGTACTGGTTTTATAATAAGTATGATCTTGAAATAACCCCAAATAATAAGAACTTATATGTTGCTGTTGTTAGAGGAAGCGAAGCTGAGTATTGGCTGAGAAATAAGAAATATCTCAATTTAGTTTCAGTAAAGCTTATTAAGCAAGCTTTAAAAATGTTAAATGCAGGCCGTGTAGGTGCCGTACTTGCGGACAACTTACAGGTTCAAGAGGCTTCACGTGAGATGAAGTTGATGAGTCCCTCGAAGTATACGTCATTCCAGAAATTTACTAGTCTCAAAGTATATTTTTCACCATCATTTATTGATAAGAATCCCAGTGTATTACCTGAGTTTAACAATAATATACAATATTGTGACCCAGCTGGTAGTTACTTAACGGTTGATGATAGGTATGCGTTGTTAGCTATTGCAAATAAAGTAAGAAGCTGGATTGATTCTAATAATATTAAGCAGTTGTTAATTAACTCTACTAATGCGAAAGGTGATATTTCAAATAATGAAATTAAAAGACTAGATAAGCAATGGAGAGATAATAGAGGGAGAGAAATGGAAAATAGCATAACTCTAATTTCAGATGTTTTTGATTCACAAATAAGTAAAAAACTTAAGCGTTTAAAAAAGACTAGTGAAGGACTGTTTGATGAAATAATTGTTACTGATAAACAAGGCTTGAATGTCGGATTGACTGATATTTCTTCAGATTATTGGCAAGGTGATGAAGAAAAATATTTGCAGACAGTATTAAGTAACAACTCTAAAGTTTTCATTGATGGGATAAGGTTTGATTCATCAAGTTCGACTTTTCAGAGTCAAATAAGTTTTTCAATTATTGATGAGTTCGAGGGCCCTGTTGGTATGGTGGTTTTGGGTGTTAACGTAGAGTCAGCTCTTAAATTAAATAGCAATGAATAAAGCGTTGGCTAATATCGTCTAGACTTATTAGTAAGTTTAATTTATGGAGTGATAAAATGTTTTGGTATAATAATTTGTTATTAAAATGGAAATTGATTATTCCTTTAGCTATTTTGATTGGCTTTAACTTGGTAGCGACAATTACGAGTATTAATCTTCAGTCTTCTTTGGCTGATAAAGCAAAGATACTAGGTAGTTCATACTTAAAAGAAGTTGATTTGATTTTGCAAGCAGATCGCGACTTATACCAAGCGCAAATGGCTGAGCGTGGACTGTTGCTATTAGCTAAAGATGATACTTTGTATTCTGAGCAGATGGGAAATATTAAGGACAATAATGAGCAGGTTGCAATGCGCTTCAACAAATCAGTGGCTGCTTCCCAATTTAATGATAAAGGGTCGAGACTTAGAGAGTTTGAGAAACTAATTGGTATTTGGTCTAGTAAATCTATAGCCTTGGCTGAGCGTAGACAGAATAGTAAGCAAGGTGATGCAGCTCTTATTGCTGAATCTTATGGAGGAAATCAAAAGGCATTTGATGACTTACGCGACATGCTTGACAAGGTAGGGGAGGAGCGCTTGGCAGAAGCTAATAGTTTTATTGTTGAAATTGAGAATTCAGCTGCTTCAGCTAGAAATACGGTACTAATTCTATTGAGTATGGCGATCATTGTCGGGGTTTTTCTCGCGGTGATATTGCCGAATCTTATCTCAGGTCCAATTAATAAAATAACGAAGCAATTAAAAGAAATCTCGCAGGGTGAAGGGGACTTGACTAAGCGCCTTAATGTTAAGCAACAAGATGAAGTTGGAATGTTAGCTCGTTTCTTTGATGACTTTATGGATAAATTACAAGGGATGGTTAGTAAGGTTCAGCTTGTTAGTAATTCTGTGGGACAATCAGCGTCAGATTTACGTAACATCTCTGAGCAGAATAGCACTACTATTAATGAACAAAACCTAGCGATTCATACAGTGGTGACTGCCGTAGAAGAAATGTCGTCAGCAGCCAAAGAAGTGGCAGCAAATACAGCTGAAACGGCGGACAAGGCAAGACAAGCGAATATCAGTAGTGATGACGGAGTAAAAACAATTGATAATACGATTGATCGGATAGAAAGGCTATCAGCTGAATTAGATGAAGCCTCCAGTACGATTTCAAGGGTAGAGCAAGAAGCAAGCAATGTGACCAGTGTGCTAGATGTTATTAGGGGTATTGCGGAGCAAACTAATCTATTGGCTTTAAATGCTGCGATTGAAGCAGCAAGGGCTGGTGAACAGGGGCGTGGTTTTGCGGTTGTTGCGGATGAAGTTAGGACTCTCGCAAGCCGAACCCAGGACTCTACGCAGGATATCCAAAGAATGTTAGAGGGATTGCAGCAAGGAGTAAAAAGCTCGGTAGATGCTATATCTGCAAGTGTAGAAACAGCAAGAGATACCGTTGAATCTGCTAGCACGACAGGGAAATCATTAAACGATGTCAAAGAAATAATTGACTCTATCAGTCAAATGACGGTCCAAGTTGCTGCGGCAGTTGAAGAGCAGTCACAGGTGGTTGATGAAATCAATAGAAACCTAAGTTCTATTGGCGAGTATTCAAATGACGTAGCCTCTGGAGCTTCAGCTGCGACCAATTCTTGCTTGTCATTAGATGATTTGGCGGAAGATTTGACGAACGAAGTTAACCGATTCAGGGTTTAATCAAAATTCGGCAACTAATGAGGCTGTAGATAAATCTGTGTAACTCTGACAAGCTCATTAATACTAGAAGCGCTAAAGCGCTTCTAGTTCACCTTTTAGATCATTATTACTGCCTAATAAAACGTCTACGAGCTTGCGCTCCATCGCTTCTCCCGCCGCTTTCCCTTCAATGCCTTCCACGAGTTTTATTTCTTTCTTCTCTGAGCCATTAGGCCCATTGATGTCGACTTTTGCATAAATCGCCATGTAGTCCGTTTGCTTGCCATTTGTTTGGCTCGACATCGTCGTTTTTAATATTAATTGGTTGGGTGAGGTTAATTTACCTTCGCGGGTATATAAGATGCGGCCAAACAAGCTGCGGCGAGTATAGACGGTTTCATCGATGATTTTACACTCAAGCTTACGGCCGACTAAGAAGATTCCAAAGCCTAATATCGCGGCGCCAACACTGAAGAAAATCGGGGCCATTATCCATAGCATGAAATCCCCTTGGAAGGCTTGATAAAATAAGAAACCGCCAATTGAAGTAAATACCGCTCCAAAGAGTACCAAGAAAATACTCATGGATTTATTACGCCCTTGCTCGGAAATAATATCTAAGCCTTCTGCGGTTTTTTCTGTTTGTATCTGCTGTTCGATACTGGCTTCTGCTTGTTTACGCTTAGCAGTTTGGCTGGCTTCTTTGTGGGCAGTAGGGATAATAATACTGGACGCTTGAGTGCCAACTTCGACAGGCAATTTCCAGTTGCGCTTAAATTCCATGTGGTTAACTAAACCTTCTACCGTTACTTCCCAGGTGATCTTGCCTCGGCCATGGTGAGTATCTTGGGTGTGTTCACCAGCAGGCACATCAAAACAAAACTCTAACTTGCTGCCAGAGCCACTTGGGCGATCCAGTGGCTTGTCATGTTCTTGCCAAAGTATGTCTCTGTGAGTGGTTGAGTTTTTGCCACTGCCTGATGTATAGGTATTAACACAGCTTAACGTAACCGTTAGGTTGCGCTTAGCCCAGGGCTGCTCTAGGTCGATACGGCCGCCGACTTGCCCACCAACTTGGCCAATTAACGGAGATGGTATGAGTGGGGTAGGGCCGAAGAAAAGAAATTTTTGACGCATTTTCCAGCCGCCAAAGATCATCAGTAACCCTGTAAGTGGGAAAATCAATGCGATAAAAACGGCGTTATTACCGCGACTAAGTTCATCAGGAATTGCGAAAAATATGGGGGTGGAGAATAAGAAAAAGATGATGCCGATGATGACAAGAATCCAATGGCTGGATTTCTCAGCGCTATTGATCTGATTGGGGTCTTTTGGCTTGCTCATAGTGCTTCCTTATTATTATAAACTCACGGATTGAGCTTACATTATCAGAGTCATGAGGGTTTTGAATAGAGGGCAAGGATTTTGGCGCCTCAAAGCAGAGGCGCAAAATAGAAAAGCAGATTAAGTGATTGAACTATTTGCTGCTTTTAACTAGGTAGTTAATACGGGCTTGAGTTTCTTCACTTTGCAATAATAGAGCGAAAGCTTCTAGCTCATCAGTTACGACTTCTTCGATAACATCAGGGTTACCGACATTTAATAGCTGTTTCGTAGTGATTAAAGAGGCTAGTGGTTGCTTAACCAGTTCTTGAGCAACAGACATGGCTGCATCAAGAGCTTGGCCATCTTCAGTTGCTTTATTGATTAGATTCCACTTCTCAGCTTCACTGCCATCGAAGAATCGACCGGTTAATAACAACTCGTTGGCGATCTTAGGGCCAACGGATTCTGTCAATAACATAGAAGCAGCGCCTTCTGGGCTCACTCCTAGGTTGGCGAAAGGTAGGCGGAAGCGGGTATTGGTACCAGCGAAAGCCATGTCGCAATGTAATAAAATGGTAGTACCAATGCCCACCGCTACTTTTTCTACTGCTGCGATAACGGGTTTTTTCACTAGGCTTAATGTCGTGAAGATGCCGGATACACCATCCATCACATCTTGACGAGTTTCATCACCGGCGACTAAATCGGCAAGGTCGTTACCGGCAGTGAATTTGCCGCCTGCACCCGTAAGCACGATTACATTAACATCGTCAGAAGCATCGGCTTCTTTAAAGGCAGCAATTAAGTCTTGGTAGGTTTTAACACGAATGGCATTTAAAACTTCTGGACGGTTAATTTCGATAGTGGCGATTTTGTTATCGATGGTTAAATTAACATCTTGATAATCGTGGCTCATGGTAGCTCCAGAGAGTTTATGTTGAATTAAAGCAAGCAGTGTAACTGGCTTCAGGCATTAACAGAAGAATTAGTCGTGGTTGCTGGTGATAAAGTTTTACCTGATGATCATTCTTGCTTAAACTATATTGATTCTTTGATATAAATTAGCAAACAAGGACAGATAGATGCCTAATACAAAGCCTTTTCTTGTAGCCGTTTTCAGTAGTATTTTCCTTTTTTCTGGCTGTAGCAATATTGAGAACGAAACTAAGCGTTCAAGTGATTTTTCTACGGAAGCGATTGAAGCCTTTTATTCAATAGAGGTGAAAGAAAATAACCAAGTAACCTATCAGGCTAACTTTGCTCATGATGGTAGCTCTCTCGAATTAGAAGGCGGGGATGAGGTTTTTGTTGCTATTGGCTCTGAGAGCCTACCTCTTATTGAAAGTATTAGCTTCGGGGTTGCTAGTTATCGCTTAAATAGAACGGAGGAGTTTGAAGCTGGTAGATATTTCTTTGAATTTACTCGGGAGTCTCAAGAAAATGCTGATAACTCTTTTGTCATAGTTCCAGAAGAATTTACCTTGGTCACCCCTCTCTTAGTAGATTCCAATTATGAACCGTCTGATGGGCAAACATTTGCCATTTCTTGGGATGCACAAGGAGGCGTGAGTGCGGATGAAGAATTCACTCTAAGATATGATTTTGACTGTAGAAATGACTCAGGGACGCCCAGTATTAGTTCGAGCTACGTCGAGAAAGTAGAAGATGATGGGGCTCATACGGTTGATCTAGCGGTAGTCTTGGGCGCGGGGGATTACGACCAATGCAGCCGTTTCACGATTATTGCTATTCGAAGTAATAGTGATGGCAATCTTGATAGTGCATTAAAGAGCGGCTCTACAGTCGGGGCGCAAGTTAGGACGATTGAAGGGTCATTAGAAGCTTTACAGCTACTCTAATGGGAAAGAAACAATACGGTAGTATTAAAAGTATTTGATCACTTAGTATTCAGTTGGTAACATTCCGTAACAAGTCAGATAACTAAACTTACAATGACTTTTGGAAACTGGTTGAATACATGGTTATTGCTAAGCGGATTAGCTGCATTCTCACATTATTACTCGCTACTGGTCTGATATCTGTCGCCAGTGCGGATATATATCGCTGCCAAGCTGAGCTCGGTGGAAAGGCTGTATTTACGGATAATAGATACGCTTGCCACCTTGCTGCAGCCACAAGTCTATCGGTAAAACCTCAAGTATTACGTATTGAACGTAAACTATTAGCTGAAATCCCTGATTTAAGTCAGCGTGATCCTGCAGCGGATTTTCCGGATGGTGGTCGTAAATATTGCGCCCCTGTGGCGGTTTCTAACTCATTAAGCACGCTATTGCCTAAAGCCGACTTACCCGAAATGATGGGGGGGCTGGCGAATACTCGACAATTCGAGCAGCAGGTTGAAATCGCTCGCACCTTAGGCAGTGCTGATTATATGGCGACAGGGGATCGTGGAACGAATCCTCGCCAATTATTGCAAGGGGTGGATCTTTATCTTGAACAGCAAAATTTACCGTCTTATCACTCTAGCCAGCTAGAGTATCGTGGCCAGCGTTCTGTGCCGCGTAAATACAACCCAACATTAGATAAGCAAGCTGAGTTACCTTGGTTGATTAGTGGTATTCAGCAAGATAAGCATATTTGGGTGAATATTGGCTGGTATAAAACTCAGGCTAATGGCAAGCAGAAGCGCATAGGGGGCCATTGGGTGACGCTTGTGGGTTATGAAAAACTGGGTAGCTTAAAGGATAGTAAGGGGGAGTATTTATTTATTAACGACCCCGCAACTCGTGGTATTGAGGGTCAAGAGCAGGTGGTGGTTAAAGCGGCAAAGCTTAATGGTCGTCATGGGTTCCAGTTGATCAATCCAGCTTCAAAGCCTAAAAAAGCAGATATGGCTTGGGTTGAAGGTGCAATTCAATTAGCGCTATAAATTCTTTCTATAGCACTAATTGAGAGAGTATTGATCCTGAGAGAATTTAATCTAGGTTGATTTCAACCATTAAATCATTAGAAATCGCTTCTAAAGCATCCGTTAATACATCAGCATCAAAGCCTTGGGGGACGCGTAAGTGGGCTTCAGTTTTGAACAATAAATCCGCTGACATAGCGGCGCTTTCACAATTCGTCGTCAATTCCAGTACGTTTACTCCCATCTTAGCCAGTGCCTGTGAGACTTCTTTAACAATGCCTGGGCGGTCGTTGCCGACTAGGTTTAGGGTTAAGTCTTTCGTTGCTACAGTATCGCCTGCTTCAATACTAACTTCCACGGAGACATTGATACCTTGGGAAGCAAGTGCCTCAAGGCTCGTTTGCAGGGCTTCCGTCTTTGCGGCTTCGATGCTAATGCGTAAGATTCCAGCAAATTTGCCCGCTATGTGTGACATGCGGCTTTCTAGCCAGTTACCGCTTTGATCCGCAATGGTAGCGGCTAGGGTTTCTACGATACCGGGTTTATCGTCTGCAATGATGGTTAAAACCAAAAACTTCGACATCTTTATTCCTTACTGTGTATTTGTCACTTAATGTTTCTAATACTTAAGCTAGCAAATAAATCACTAGCTGTCTTGCACCCCTTGCGAACTCTCGGGTTTAGATCCATCTTCAGCCCAGTTTTGTCGTCTTATAACTGTTATTAGCGCCGTTCTCGTGTAGAATATCCGCCAATTTTGAACTATCTATAAGCTATGTTGGAGAGACGACCTTGAAAGCGGTAAAAGTAGGTATCTGTGGATTAGGTACAGTAGGCAGCGGCACTTTTAATGTGCTAACCCAGAATGCGCAAGACATTACTCGCCGTGCAGGTCGTGAAATTATTATTCAGCAGGTGGGTGCGCGTCGCGATAACCCAGCTGCTGATACTTCTAACACAGACGTTACTCGCGATATCTTCGAAGTGGCTACAAACCCTGAAATCGATGTGGTTGTTGAATTGATCGGTGGTTATGACGTTGCTAAGAAGCTTGTATTGCTCGCCATTGAAAACGGCAAGCACGTTGTTACGGCTAACAAGGCGTTAATTGCAGAGCACGGTGCAGAAATCTTTGCCGCGGCGGAAGCGAAAGGCGTTTCTGTAATGTATGAAGCGGGCATTGCCGGTGGTATTCCTATTGTTAAAGCCTTACGTGAAGGTTTGGCCGGTAATAAGATCAATTGGTTGGCCGGTATCATTAACGGTACAGGTAACTTCATCCTGACGGAAATGCGCGACAAAGGTCGTGATTTCGCTGACGTTTTAAAAGAAGCGCAAGAGTTGGGTTACGCGGAAGCCGATCCAACGTTTGATGTTGAAGGTATTGACGCGGCTCATAAGCTGACGATTCTTTCTTCGATTGCTTATGGTATTCCATTGCAGTTCGAAAACTGTTTCTGTGAAGGTATTGGTGGCATTACTCCAGAAGATGTTGAGTATGCAGAAGAGCTTGGCTATCGCATTAAGCACTTAGGTGTGAGTTCTCGCAACGAAAACGGTATCGATTTACGCGTTCATCCCACTATGATTCCTGAGAAGCGTTCTATTGCGACCATCGATGGCGTATTAAACGCGGTAATGGTTAATGGCGATGCGGTGGGTGATACTTTGTTCTCTGGCCCTGGGGCAGGTGCAGGACCAACGGCCTCTGCTGTTGTTGCAGATGTGATTGATTTAGCGCGTTCAATTGATGCTCCAGCGTCAACTCGTGTACATCACTTAGGTTTCAAAGAAGTTGATGATACTCAGGTTCTTCCGATTGAAGAAATTGAGACGGCTTATTATTTGCGTATTCCTACATTGGATAAAGCCGGTGTATTGGCTAATGTATCGTCTATTTTGAGTGAGCGCGGTATTAATATCGAAGCGCTGATTCAAAAGGAGCCGATTGAAGGTGAAGACGTTGTGCAGGTGATCTTGTTAACTCATACCATTCAAGAAAAAATTATGAATGATGCCATTGTTGCGATTAAGGCATTGGAAGAGACCCAGGAAGGCGTTACACGAATTCGTGTTGAACACTTAGTTTAAATCCTTGGTTTAGATCTTTAAATTAAAAGATTAAGAGTTATTAATTATGATGAAATATATTTCAACTCGCGGTAATGCCCCTGAGTTAACGTTTGAAGAAGTGCTACTGACTGGTCTTGCAGAAGATGGTGGTTTGTACGTTCCAAAAGATGTTCCGACTTTTTCAAAAGAAGAAATCGAATCTTGGCGTGACCTTCCATATGCTGAACTAGCGCATAAGGTTATTTATCCTTTTGTTGAAGGTTGTGTTGAATCTGATGCTTTAGCAACCATTCTTTCTGAAGTGTATGGTGGTTTTGGTCATAAGGCCGTTGCGCCATTGCAGCAGATCGATCATAACGAATACGTATTAGAGTTATTTCACGGTCCTACTTTAGCGTTTAAAGATTTTGCTTTGCAGACTCTTGGTCGTTTATTGGATTACGTTTTAGAGCGTCGTCACGAGAAAGTTGTGATCATGGGTGCTACTTCCGGTGATACCGGTTCAGCGGCGATTGAAGGGACTAAGGCGTGTAAGAACGTTGATATCTTCATTTTGCACCCACACGGTAAAGTATCTGAAGTTCAGCGTCGCCAGATGACTACGGTGACTGGAGACAATATTTATAACATCGCCATCGAAGGTAACTTTGACCAAGCGCAAGATATGGTTAAAGCCAGCTTTGGCGACCAGTCTTTCCTTAAAGGTGAGCGTAAGTTGGTTGCTGTAAACAGCATCAACTGGGCACGCATCATGTCGCAGATTGTTTATTACTTCTATTCTGCACTGAATCTTGGCGGCCCTGTACGTCCAATGGCTTACTCAGTGCCAACCGGCAACTTTGGTGATATCTTCGCCGGTTACATGGCGAAGAAAATGGGTCTGCCAATTGAGCAGTTGATTATTGCCACTAACAAGAACGATGTATTGCACCGTTTGATGAGCAAGAACCAGTACGAAGTTCACCCACTAATGCATACCATTACCCCTTCTATGGACATCGCGGTATCTTCAAACTTTGAGCGTTTGTTATTTGACTTGTATGGTCGTGACGGTGAAGCACTTTCTGAATTAATGGGTCGCATGAATGCGAAAACTGATGTGGTTGCTCTTGATGAAGACAAGTTAGAAAAAGCTCGAGAATTGTTCGATAGCTATGCGGTTGATGAAGACAATACCATTAAAATTATGCAGGAAGTGTATGACGAAACGGGCTATTTATTAGACCCACATACAGCGATTGGTGTTAAGGCCGCACGCGAAGTTCGTCGTAATAACAATATTCCGATGATTACTTTAGGAACTGCACATCCGGTTAAGTTTGAAGAAGCGGTGCTACGTGCGGGTTATGAAATGCCTAAACTTCCACACCATTTAACAGACTTGATGGATCGTGAAGAGCGTTTAGATGTTCTGCCTGCGGATCTTAAAGCAGTCCATCAGTTTATTGCTGATAAGACATTTGGTTAATACCTTGTGTCTGGTTAATTAAGGCTTCTTCGGAAGCCTTTTTTATTTGTACTAGTAAATTTTCTGAATATTAGTATGATGCTTTCCTCTCATTAATAATGATGAATTTCTTGAATGATTAATAAGGATGTTAAATGAAATATCTCTCTAACCTCGGCAAATTGTCGTTGATTATCTTTACGACTTTTCTTTTTGGTTGTAGCTCATTAAAGATTAATACTGAAGTTGAGGCTTCTAATTTTGATCGCTATGAAAATGTGTATATTCGTAATGTTGAAGTCTATTCAAATGAACGGAATGCAGCTAAAAATGATGCCTTGCAAGAAAGAATTTCAGAGTGGAAACAGTTTGCTCGTGAGCAATTAGATACGTATGTAAATTCAAGCGATTTAACCTTGGTTAATGCTAAAAATCGTAATGAGACTTTGATTATCGATATGGATGTTGAAGTGGTGTACGGTAATCGCTTTCTAAGATGGTTCGTAGGCTTTGGTGCCGGTCGCGGAAAAGTTGATACTGTATTAACGGTTTATGATGCTAAAACCAATAAAATCAAATTTAAAGCCGTCGCTGATAGTGATTTGAAGGGCGGCAATGCAGGTGGTGATGTTGGTAAGCTACTTCAGCATAATATCCGTCATTTGATGAAAGAATATAGAAACTCAGTAGCTAGCTCTTAGAAAAGAGGCGTAATTGAAACCGCTATTCAATTACTCGAATAGCGGTTTTAGGCAAGAATACATTTAATGACTGTTGAAGCCTGAATCTAGCAATATCTTTGCATTAATGAGATTTTTTATTAAGACTTTATTTCGTCTAGCAGTAGCTGTCGAAACCAAACTTGTTCCGCAGGCAGCTGTTGACGTTGATGCCAAATAAATTTCATTTGGAATGTCGGTAATGCAAATTCTTTGGGCGCCTTGATCGTTGTTAATCCCATCTTTTCATATACCTCTTCATCTTTATTCCTTGCACCAAAGAGGATGTAGTCTGTATTAATTAAGCTTTGCAGTGCGCAATTCGCATTGGTGGTTTCTAATACAATATTTCTTTTCTTATTCAAAGATGCAAGCATTTTTTGGTCTAGTTCGTGGTTTTCATTTAGCTCGGGCAGTACAACTTTAACAAATGAATAAGAAAGGAAGTCGTCTATATAAATTTCTCGTTTAAGAGTTAATGGGTGATTTTTGCGAACGATCGCGCAGACTTCTATATCATTAAGAACTTTCTGATAAAAGTTTGCTCTATCGATATCCACCATGTTCATAACTAGGTCTAGCTGGCCAGAGGCTAAGTCATCGAAGGAGTGACGATTCCAAGGCTTGAGTTGAATTCTAACGAGAGGGGCTTTTTTACTTAGTGTTTGCAACAACTTAGGAATGATTCGTGTTGCAGCATTGTCGAGAATGGAGATACGAAATGTTCTTTCGCATTCTTGCGCTTTAAAGATCTTGGGTGTTAGTAGAGATTTTAATGAATCTAGGCTATCTGTTAAAGGCAGCTTTAGTGAAAGTGCTTTTTCAGTCGGTTGAATGCCGTGGCTCGTTCGAATAAAAAGCTCTTCACCAAAAGCCTCCTTTAGCCTTGCAAGCATTTTACTCATAGCTGACTGAGTTACATTAAGGCGTTCAGCAGCCCTAGAGACATTCTGTTCTTCTAATAATACATGCAGTGCGACCAGTAATTTGATGTCATAACGAGCAAGTTGTTCAAGTTTCATATGTTGGCCTTTATATAGTTGAGGATTATCAGGTATTCCTCTGAAGACTAATGATTGTTATGAGATATATCTTCTGGGAATATTGCTGCTGGGTCAATAAGTTTCAGAGGAACTATCATGAAGTTAATTAATGTATTTGGCATTGTATTCGTAAGCTTGCTCTTATCAGCGTGTAAAGTAGAGCTGGTGGTGGAAGATGAGGAGGAACAAGAGGACGTTATTCATATAACGGTCGATCGTGATTATCCATCAAATACAGTGGATTCAAGTCAAGAATATGATTTACACCTAGTCGACAGTGAAAGAATAATGACGGTTAAGGGGAATCTGAGAAAGCTAATTATTACGGGCGATCGTAATATTACTTATGTGATTACTGATAGGGAAATCGAATTATTGTCCATTTCTGGTTTTGGCAATCAGCTATTTGAAGAGCAGGTTTCGATAAATTTAAATCGTATTGAATTAAGTGGTAGTAATAATACGATTACTGTCAGTAAATGCCGATCACTTATGGATACAGGAGAATCCAATCTACTAATACTTATGGAGGGTGAGGGATGTGAGGAATATTAATAGATTAACCATAATCACTGCATTCATGATTCGAAAAAGGTACTATGATTTAACTTTAGTTTCATAATTTATTTTTAACATTGGGTGCTTAATCCATAGTGGAGTTAGCTGTGAGTTTTACTGTATCAAGACCTTTTTTCTTTGGCCTATCATTAGCGATATTATCAACCTCATCTATGGCTAACGAGAGTGGCGATGATATAGCGGCTGCTTCGAGCTTGGACGTACCTAAAGACTTGGCTATGGGGCTTAAGCATCAATCCTATGATTTTGCATCGATAGAAAAAAGTGAGGCTAAATTAGCGATGGATTACACTCAGGTTAAGTTACCTTTGGGTAAATTTGACTTTATGAGTAGTTTTTTTATCCCTACATTAAGTGTTGAAAAGACTGCTTTTAGGTTTGAAGAAGTAGATCAAGATAATCAAGAAGCTTATACGGTTAAAACTCAGTTAATGTTTGTCACCCCTTCAGAGGGTAAATGGACTCGAATAATTCAAATTACACCGAGTTTACATAGTGATTTAGATGTAATAGATGAAGACGCATTTTCATTAATGGGATTAGCGGTTTGGCGTTATCAATCGACCGACGTAAGTGCTTGGACAATGGGGATTGGCTTTAACCGCCTGTTTGGTGAGTATAAGCCTATTCCTCTTATTTCATACCAGTACCAGGCAGCTGAAGGATTACAGTTGGACTTGGGTTTTCCCATTACTAAAGCTGAATATCGCTGGCAGAATGATTGGAGTAGCTATGCATCCATAGCGCCAGTGGGGGGGAACTGGCGCTATGAGACCGTCGATCATGAAAGGTTGAATATTTCATATACTAGCTGGCTAGCGGCTGTAGGTATTCGATATCAAGTAAAACCTAAAATGTGGGCAACATTAGAGTTGGGGCAAAGCTTAGCGCGTAAACTAAATCTTGATGCCGATAATAGTAATAGCCAAGGTGAAGACTTAGATGTTGCTGATACGCCAGTGCTTATGCTGTCTTTTGGTTTTCACCCTTAAAGCCATTATTTACTTATTACTAAATTCAAAACTTTTCTTAAGGACAAAAAAATGAAGATTGTTTCAGGTATGAATTCAACGCGTATGCAGTTAAGTATTATGAAACCTTTAACCACATTATTAATGGTTTTCGGTGTTATGGCGTGTGGCCAAAAAGAAAGTGCGCCTGTGCAAGAGGAAGCAGTAGTATTGAAGCCGGTTCGAACGATGACCGTTAGTCTAGGAAGTACGACGACTAAATCTTTTACCGGGGTTGTTGAAGCCAATAAGTCTGCAGAATTAGGCTTTCGAGTTAGTGGTGAGTTAAAAGTCGTTAATACTAAAGAAGGCGATTTTGTTAAGAAAGGTCAAGTGCTGGCAGTACTGGACCAAACTGACTTTAATATTAAGCTGAATGCGAGTCAGGCGGATTATGATCGTTCAAAATCAGAATTTGATCGTGCTAAAAGTCTTATCAAGCAAGGGGCTATCAGCACGGCTGATTTCGAAAAGCTAAAAGCACAGCAAAGTAATGCCAAGGCACAATTAGAAAGCGCACAACAAAATCTTAAATATACTGAATTGAAAGCGCCTTATAATGGCGTAATTGCTAAGCAGTATTTATCTAACTTTGAAAAGATCACCTCGTCGATTACTTTTGCCACAATACAGGATCTGTCTGCTTTTGAGGTGCGCATCAACTTACCCGAAAGTGTCATGATTAAAGTTAAGCGAGATGAAGAAGAGCGTGCGGTATATGCTGTCTTTGATGGAAATCAAGACCGACATTATCCGTTAACGTTTAAAGAAGTATCTACCCGAGCGGATGAGAAAACACAAACCTATGCGGTTAAATTTGTCATGGCTACCCCAGACGATATTAATTTGTTGCCAGGTATGAGTGCTAGAGTATATGCCGAGCATGAATCTGGAGATGATCTAAAGGAGGTTTATGTACCGGCTCACTCAGTTTTAGAAGATAGTCAGGGGCGTTTTGTTTATCTAGCGGTTGAGACGAAAGCGGGTCAAGCTGAAGTGAAGCGAAGAGCTGTCATTGTAGGTGAGTTAAATGAAAATGGCCTGCAGGTATTACAAGGACTGGACCTTGGGGATAATGTGATTACTGCGGGGATGAGTAAGATATCTCCAGATTTGGCTGTGCGTATAATGGATGAGGGCTAGGTAATGAATATTACTCGATTAGCCATTCAGAATAACCGAACAACACTGGTTTTTTTGATTGTAATGCTGTTGTTGGGCTTAGATGCTTATAACAAAATCCCCCGCGCCTATGACCCTGGTTTTATCATTCGTGCTGCTCAGGTGATAACTTATTTTCCCGGTGGCAGTCCTGCTCGGGTTGAAGAGCTGATCTCTGATAAAATTGAAAAAGTTGTGCAGGAAATTCCTGAGTTAGATTTTGTGAAAAGTGAATCTCGCACGGGTATTTCAATTGTGACGGTGAATATCAAAGAAAGTTATACCGAGATGCGCCCTATTTGGGACAACTTACGTCGCAAGGTCGATAAAGTGGCAGGTGATCTTCCTGAAGGGGCTATTGGCCCAAATGTGAACGATGAGTTTGGTGATGTCTTTGGTGTGGTGATGACGTTAACCGGTGAAGGGTATAGTTATACTGAGCTTAAAGATGTCGCAGACGCTGCTCGTGACGAGCTATTGCATAATTCTGAAGTGGCTAAAGTTGAAATCCACGGCGCGCAGAATGAACGCATTTATGTTGAATATAATGATGCGCGTTTATCTGAATTAAACTTAACCCCTTTGCAACTGAGCCAAATTTTAGCTAATCAAAATGTGGTGATGCCAGGGGGATCCGTTCGTATTGGTAAGGAGCGGATTGAGTTAGAGCCGTCTGGGAATTTTGAGTCTCTAGAAGATATTAGTCGAACCACCATCTTATTGCCCGGTAGTGATGATGTTATTTATTTAGAAGATATCGTAACGGTTAAGCGCGGTTATCAAGAGCCTAATTCCAATTTTGTTCGAAGTTCAGGCGTTCCAGCTTTAGCGATCGCTGTTTCTATGAGGGAAGGTGGAAATAATATTGCTTTAGGTCGACAAGTGCTGACAACGATTACCAACTTTGAGGCTCAGCTACCGATAGGGGTAGAATTCGAAATGCTGAATTTCTCTCCGAAGGAAGTGGAAAATAAGGTTAATGATTTTATGAATAACCTTGTTCAAGCCATTGTGGTCGTCGCTGCGGTAATGCTCTTCAGTTTAGGTTTACGTACGGGGTTAGTGGTTTCGGCTTTGATTCCTGCCAGTATGATTGCAACCATCTTTGTGATGAATTATTTTAATATTGGGCTAGATCAAATTTCTCTCGCAGCGTTAATTATTGCACTAGGGATGCTGGTGGATAATGGCATTGTGATGTCAGAAAGCATTATGGTGGAGATGAATAATGGGAAATCACCTAAAGAGGCTGCTATCTCGTCGGACAATGAATTAAAAATTCCATTATTAACCTCTTCGTTAACG
>PJEL010001971.1_pt1 | contig 19555 bp, 15 predicted proteins | sample 1853271 | NCBI WGS metagenome assembly PJEL01 (sample SAMN08108733, study PRJNA415343) | Invertebrate metagenome, whole genome shotgun sequencing project. | host: Globobulimina | place: Sweden: Gullmar Fjord | collected 2015-08
TTCTGCATAAACTTCTTGGTAAAAACCTTGCTTCCTTCCAGAATGGCAGCTTTTTTGGATGGCCCGAAAATCCTTAATCCCTGCTTTTCAAATGTATCAACCACTCCGAGGGTCAATGAGGATTCGGGTCCAACCAGGGTCAAGTCAATCTTTTCCCGCTTGGCAAAACGAAGCAGCCCCTTTACATCTTCAGCACTGATATCAACGCATTCAGCAAACTTACTGACACCAGCATTGCCAGGTGCGCAGAAAATTTTTGTAACACGCGGGCTCTGATTTAGTTTCCAAACAAGTGAATGTTCTCTGCCGCCGGACCCAATGACAAGAATTTTCATGTGCAACTCTCCTTTGTCGACTCTTTGTGGATTAAACAGGTGGACCGTTACCTGATTTTTTGGGCAAATGTAATTTAACTACACAGTTCAAGACAATAAAAAAATTGGCTTAAAAAAATTCCACCCACCGAACTGACTGCCACAATGTAGGGCAGAAAAATATTTAAATATATGTTTTTATTTTTCTAATAATCAGGTTTTGACAACTACGCATCAACCTACCTTTACACAACATTTATTGTCAAGATATTGTGAACACCCAAACAATTATAATTAGTAAAAATATCCATTTTACGCTTGACATCGCTTAGTTATCTTTCTATCATAGGGCCGCTAAATGAATATTCATTCAGCGAGACGGTAGTCAAATAGTCCTTATTCTTTAATAAACTTAAATTTTTCCTTCCCAATGAAAAGTTCTGACAAGCATGATAAAATTATTCGAGCCGCTGTAAAGGTCTTTGCCAAAAAAGGTTTTTTCAGCGCCCGGATATCCGATATCGCCAAGGCAGCCAAAGTTGCTGACGGCACCATCTATCTGTATTTCAATAACAAGTTTGATATTCTTATCTCGGTTTTTGACGAAGAAATAGGAAAATTTATTTCGCAGACCAAAAAACTGGTTGACCAAACCGACGATCCCCGCAAAAAAATAGAAATCTTTGCGGCAAAACATCTGTCAATGGCTAAAGAGAATAAGAGTCTGGCTGAGATCATTCAAATGGAACTTCGCCAGAGTCACAAGTTGATCAAGGAATACCGTAAGACTATCTTCAGCGAATATGTTGATATTATTTCAACAATAATCCGCCAGGGCCAGGAGAAAGGTATCTTCAGAAAAGAGGTCAAGCCGGGAATCGCCAAGCGGGCTTTCTTCGGTGCACTTGATGAAATGACCAGACTCTGGGTACTCTCCCCCAAACCCCCATATGACATTGAAGACACGGCAAAACAGATAAGCGATATGTTCCTTTGTGGAATTAATGCCGAATAGTTTTTATCGTAGATGCTAGTCAATTTCAGGGGCTGAAATTTCAACTATCTCCAGTTCACGAACTCCACCTGGCGTCACCACCTTTACCTCATCTCCCACCTCTTTACCGATAATTGATTGCCCCAGGGGCGACTGAACAGATATAATTCCTTTCTTGACATCGGATTCTTCCTGGCCCAGCAACTGATAGGTTACCTCGTTGTCCTCGTCCAGGTCCAGCATAGTGACTACCGTACCAAATACTGCCCGGTCACAGCTCACAGAGGAGCAATCAATGATCTCCGCCCGGCCCAGCTTGTCCTTCAGATCAATGATCCGTCCCTCAATATGGCCTTGACGTTCCTTGGCAGCATGGTACTCGGCGTTTTCCTTCAGGTCGCCATGTTCACGGGCAACTTCAATTGCCCTGACCACATCGAAACGCTCAAAACGTTCCAGTTTTTCAAGTTCTTTCCTGAGTTTATCATAACCCATTCTTGATATGGGCATACGTTCAATCATCTTCTTTATCCTTAAATTTTCTGTGTTTTTGATTTACCACCTGTACATCGCTGACAGGTTTGCTTCCTCATGGTTATAAACATCCTGGTCCAAGTACCCGTAAGAAGCATTTAAAGTTAAATGTTTAAACAATTCAACACTTATACTTCCTTTAATCTCCTGCAGATCATTGTCATCAGAGTCGTATCCCAATGAATATTCTAACGTATAATAACTGGGGACCCCTCGCGCAAGGGCATCATTGGATATTTGATGTTTGAAGTAAAACGAAAAACGAGTAATCCAATAGTCCGTAGGCGCCCAGTACGGATGGTCATTTGGGGCAAAGGGAAACTCATCGGGTGGCAAGGGGCTTAACGCTCCTTCATTGGAATCGTAATAATCAAATTTATAGCTGGCCTTCAGCAAAGTAGGCTCCGGGGAAAAAAGATACGAAGACCAAAACGTATACTTGTTTGTCCAGTTTGAATCTGAATAATCCGAATATTGGAAGTCGCCCCCCATGAGAACACGCGGCATGAGATCAAACAGGAAGTCGATTTTATACTCCTGCAAGGTAATATCCCTCGTAAGGCTGGTAATGGTATCAGCAGTTACATCCTGCCTGAATGACAGGGTGGCACGCATTTCATCTCGCAATTTGCCGATAATGGCTCCATAGAAAAGAGGAGTACTGTCATAACCGTCCTCAAGATTTTCAACCCCGGCACCAAAGGAGAGATGAAATGCCTGGCTCAACTTGCTTTCTACATTCAGCATCGCCCGCCAACTCTTAACATCCTGGCTACTGTTGGTTGAATCATATTGTATTCTTTGCAGGTTCAGGCTCCAGTCATTACTGCTGGAATCCGAATACCAGCTGGTTACTGCAGCCGCTTTCTTCCGAATAGCCATATACCCATCCCAACCATCGTCTTCCTGCATAATATATGCAAGTGATACCCTGGGGCGCCGCTTCAGCACGTTTCTCTGGACCGCCTCCTGCAGGCCGGGAAAATCCCTATTGTGTTGCTCAAGTTTTTCGTACAGGAATGCCTCTTCCTGCAGCATTTCAAGCTTGCTGTAGAGGCCGGCCAGGTCATACAGCAAGAAGTCATTGCTGCCATAATCCTTTATCAGGCTCTCAAGCTGTGTGGCTGCAAAATGATAATATCTTCTCTGCACCAGCCTTCTGACCGCCAGTTCCCGCTTGAATCTCTCCTGCCAGCGGAATAAGGCATAATATGGTGCAGCAATTTCATTTATTTGCCGACCATTTCCTGAGAGATCCACCGCATGGTGGGGTGACATGACAACTTCTGAAATACTCAGCGGTTCCCCTTCGGAAAAGGTAATCTTGTTCCAGATCGTACTTTGGGGAGTAAGATCCAGGCTGATACCCTGGTAATTGAACCGCTGCTCTAATAGCTCGTCCAAAGCCGGGCTCATATAAGACTGATAGAGAGCGACTGAATCGTTCCAGAGACGTTGTTGCCATAATATCCTGGCTTTCAGCAAGAGAATATCGGCTCGCTCAGGGTTATTGCCAAGGACCGCATTTGCCAACTTCAGGGTATCATCAAACCGGCCGCTTCTAGCCAGAAGCTCAATTTTCCGGGTCTTGAACCAGCTGTTTCCCGGGTATCTGTCAAGCACCAGCTCGGACAGTTGCAACGCTTCAGAAAATGAACCGCCGTCTATTGTTGCCTGGACTAAATATATTTGTGCAGCCAAAGAGTTCGGCTCTTTATGGGCAGCCACACCGGCTGCTTCACGTTGCCTGGGAAAATTCTCAAAGGTTTCATACAAGCCTGTTAAGGTCAACAGGCTGCCCAAATCATTTTCTGCCAGGGACATTGCCCGGGCGCCAAATTCCTGTGCCTTGATCATTTCCCCGAAAAGATAATGAATCTGTTCAAGGAGCAAGAGAACTTCAAGCCTCTCTCCGACAATATCCAGGAGTTTCCTGGCTACTTTTTCCGCTTCCGTAATCTCGCCTGCTGCAATCAGGTACCTGGCGAGATCAATCCTGATCTGCAGCTCCGGCCTGCTTTCTGAAAAATCATTTTTCTCTGCCCATGCCTTAATGTTGGCAAGAGGGAAGAACCCTTTCGTCCGCAGGCACAAATTGACAGCCGAATCATAATCACCGGCGGCACCAAAGATTTTTGCCTTCAGCAATTTCATCTGCCAGTTAAACTGCTCCTCCTCCTTATATTCAGTATTACTCTGCAGCTTTTCAGACAATGCCTCATACCAGACTTCACCGTTATTGGCGTTGCCGGCTGCAATTGACAATTCCACCAGTGCCTCTAAAAAGACCGGTGCACTTTCACTGTCAGCCAATGCTGTACGAAGAGCCTGTTCCGCCTCGTAATAAAAACCGCCAGCTTGATATGCTGTCGCAATTCCCAACCAGGCACGTTCCCGCCTATATTTATTTACTGTATCGGAAACATGGAGAGATTGTTTTATTACTGTGCGGTATTGATTAATCGCTGCGGTTAAATCCCCTGATTGGAGGTAAGCATCAGCTGTCAACAGGGTAATTTCCATCTTTTGCGACACCCCCACATTAGTTTCCAGAAATTTCCTGTGGGCCATGACCTTGTCAAGCAGGCCTAAACCGGCCGCCAGCCCCATTGCCTTCAGTCTTATCTGGTATCGGTCAGGCAACTGTTTGAGCAGGGCTTCATAGTCATGCAGGGCATGTTCATCAAGATCGAGTCTTTCGTATAACAGAGCTCTACTCTGCAGACATTCCGGGTCACACCAGGAGGCTTCCGAAAGTATATCAAAATACTTTTCACTTTCAGCCAGTTCACCTTTTTCCAGATAAAGCACTGCTATTTGCAAGGTTGCCCATTTGTCGGCAGGATCAAGACTATGTAACTTATGTAAAACCTCCAACAGCTCTTCCTTGCGATCAAGTCGTATCAACAGTTCAGCCATGGATTTATAGATAGACAGATCGTCCGGCGCCAATCCAGATAAATGCTTCCACATGGAAAGGGCACCCTCGTTGGCCCCGATGGCCAACAGGTCATTGGCCAGAGCAGCGAGGATTTCCGGATCATCGGGTGACAGTTCGATCAACTGGCGGTATAGAACAATGGCATCATGGTAACGACCGGCTGCATCATAACGGCGCGCCTTCTGCTTTAATTCCTTGGCATCCTTTTTCTTCTCCTGGGCAAAGTACTGGTCAAGGGTGGCCAGCGTCAGTTTCTTGCTGCCCCTGGCAGCATGTATCCTTACCATCCGCCGCAGTACCTGGCGATCTTCCGGATGCTGTTCAAGGTATCTCTCATAAAATGTCAACGCCTTGTCATATTCCCCCTGCTTTTCATAAACCCTGCCTATCCTGGCCAGCACAGCCGTATCCTCAGGGGATGTCTCCTGGATAGCCAGCAGATGCAAAAGTACTATTTCCGATTGCCCTACTTCATAGTAATAGCCAGCCAGGTAGCTGTGCGCTTCCATGTGACCCGGTTCTCTCTTCAACACCCGCTGCCAGTAATTAACAGCAATATGGGAAAGGCCAAGCTTTTCATGGACCAGGGCGGTTTTATACAGTATATCAGTTTCGACGTTGTCCTGGCCGGACAAGACGACGAGATGCGGCCTGGCTTTTTCATAATTTTCAGAATTATAAAAAATAATAGCCAGATAGCGGCGGACTCCAAGGTTTGCCGGTTCCTGCAGACTTAAACGCTCCAGCAGCGGCAGGGCCTCATCTTTTTTACCCAGCTTGTTCAACCCTTCAATCAAGCCGGCCAGCGCTACCTGATCTGCAGGATTTTGATCATAAACGGTTCTGAAGAGTTCAACGGCCCGCTCGTACTGTCCTGTCTCCCACATGACCCTGCCCTGGGCGACAAGATATATTGTTCGGTTCGGATCTGATTCCATCAATAGTTCCAGCTGTTCCGAGGCATTATCCCACTGCTCAAGATACATATGCAGACGAGCCAACTCCCAGCGTGCTTCCACCAGGTTATTTTTCAAGACAAGCAGGGCTTTATATTTCGTTAATGCCTCAGTGAAATTTCCGGCGATAGCCAGTCCCCTTGCCTCATCCCAGGCTATTTTCCATAGCGGCACATTCTCTCCCTCAACCACCACACGCTGTTCTGGCAGAAGATCATGGGGAGTCACGGCAACGGACTGGGCTGAACATACCGGAACATAAAGCAGCACGAGCAATGCAACAATGAATGGAGGGGTATATTTGCCTGGTATTTTCACGAATTCTTATATTGTAAAGTTACAGATTTACCGCTGCCTGTTCAATAATGGGATAATGACTTAAAGGGACAATTGGAAAGGATACATTAAGAATGTATGTACTGGGAAAAAGGCGGTGTTTAAATCTCAGGCCTTTTCATGTTCTTCCTCACCGAAAAAATTCTGTATGTCAGGCACTTTCTGCTCAAGATACTTTTTCATTTTTTTCAAAAGGTTAACCTCGATCTGCCGTACCCTTTCTCTGGATATACCAAATATGTCGGCAATATCCTGCAGGGTTCGCGGGTCATCACTTAACAATCTGGTCTGAAGGATCATTATTTCTTTTTCATTTAAGCTCTTTTGCAATTCATCAAGAACTTCCGACAGCCGCTCTTTAATTTCCCGCCCTGCCACAACCTCTTCAACACTGGGACCACCCTGGGGAATGAAATCTTTCTGTTCATCATCAGAATCCTCCCGCACCGGGCTTTCCAGGGAAACGTCCCAGTTATCCATACGCTGACTCATCTCGATAACTTCAGTCTCTTTGACATTCAAGCGCTGGGCAAGCAGTTTGGTTTCCGGCTTGTACCCCTGTGATTCCAGTAATTTTCTTTCCTTGTTAAGACTGAAAAACAACTTCCTCTGGGCCTGGGTGGTGCCAATCTTCACCATGCGCCAGTTATCCATTATGAATTTCAATATATATGCTCTGATCCAGTAGGCGGCATAATAAGAGAACTTAACCTCCCGCAAAGGGTCAAATTTCTTTGCCGCCTGAACCAGTCCGACATTGCCCTCCTGGATAAGATCCAGAAAATTCTGCATCCAGTATTTCTGAAAATCCATGGCTACCTTGACCACCAGGCGCAGATTTGACGATACCAGCTTATAGGCTGCCGTCGGGTCGCCTGATTCACGGTAGCGCATAGCCAATTCCTCGGTTTCCTCACGGGACAGCAACGGGAACTGGCTTATTTCCTGTAAATAGCGCTGCAGACCTGTATGACCGACGGCCGGCAGATTTTTATCATCCGGCATCGTTACCAGCGGATTGACGTCATTAGGTTCCATGCTTTTGTCGGACTGCTCTTTCATGCAGGCACATTCTAATAAAAGCGTCTAAAAGGTCAATCTCTTTCCGTGGTTACAATTCTTTACCAAGGGTAATGTTTTTTTGTCGATATGCAAATATGCGCTTAAGGCGGATCATGCACCCCAGTCACTTTATCCACTTTGGATCGTGAATTATGCGTGTTGATCATTTATAATTAGTATTTGCTTTGCATGTCTTTTGTGATAAAAGAGTGTCGAATGGATAAACAGCTTGTCGTACAGTGTTATTTCCGGATTCTGACTTCTGACTCCTGGATTCCATAAGGGTGCTCCAGGTACATCACTTCACAACGACTCTTATTTACGCAGCAGATAAGCGCAGACTTCGGATAAGCACCCTTAAAGGCAGGGCATAAACACCCTTAAAGACAGGGTACAAGCTCCGACTTCGAGCTGCGAGAAAATAAACCAAGAAAAGAATATAACAGATGAACAATATAAGAAACTTCTGCATCATAGCCCATATCGACCATGGTAAATCAACCCTGGCAGACCGCTTTATACAGCTCTGCAATATGGTTACCGACCGTGAATTCCGTGACCAGATCCTTGATGACATGGACATAGAAAGAGAACGGGGCATAACCATTAAAAGCCAGACAATCTGCCTGCCATACACAGCCAAGGACAGTAATGAGTATATCCTTAACCTGGTCGACACCCCTGGTCATGTCGACTTCAGTTACGAGGTATCCCGGGCACTGGCCTCCTGTGAAGGTGCCTTGCTGCTGGTTGATGCCGCCCAGGGGGTTGAGGCCCAGACTCTGGCCAACCTCTATCTGGCCATGGAAATGGATCTCGTTATTATCCCGATCATCAATAAAATTGATCTGCCGGCTGCCGACCCCGAAGCTGTGGCCCTGCAGATTGAAGAAGACCTTGGTCTTGAAGCTGAAAACATCTGTCTCTGTTCCGCCAAAAACGGCACCGGCGTGCAGGATGTGCTTGAAGCGGTTGTTGAACAGCTGCCGCCACCCCAGGGCGATCCACAAAAGCCCCTTGAGGCCCTGATCTTTGATGCCCGTTATGACCCATTCCGCGGCACAGTGATCTCGACGCGGATATTCCAGGGCACGATCAAACCGGGTGATATTATCCAGTTCATGTCAAATAACGCCTCCCATAAAGTTGAAGAAGTCGGACTTTTCCGGCTTACCAAAGAGCCACAGAAAGAACTATCCGCCGGCCAGGTCGGTTACATAATCGCCGGGGTAAAGAACGTTAATGACACCCGCAATGGTGACACGATTACCCATAAGGATAATCCATGCGCCAAACCTTTAGCGGGTTTCAAGGAAGTAAAACCGGTGGTTTTTTCATCGATTTACCCTATCTCCACGGATGATTACGAAGAACTTGCCATTGCCCTGGAAAAGCTCAAGCTGAACGATGCCTCCCTGACCTTTCAGAAGGATTCATCAACGGCCCTGGGTTTCGGTTTTCGCTGCGGTTTTCTCGGTCTCCTTCATCTGGAGGTTGTACAGGAAAGACTGGAAAGGGAGTTTGATATTTCCCTTATTATGACGGTTCCCACAGTGCTCTATTATTTTTACCTGATGGATGGCACAAAGCTGGAGATCGACAACCCTGCCTACTTTCCTGACCCGACCAAAATTGCCAAGACCGAAGAACCGTATATTAAAGCAATCATCCTCATTCCTGACCGTTATATGGGGGTTATAATGAACCTGTGTATGGAACGGCGGGGCGTCAATTCCCACTATCATTATCCGACACCGGGCCGGATTGAATTCACCTGTGAAATACCGCTTGCTGAAGTGATCTACGACTTTTACGACAAGCTGAAATCCATCACCCAGGGATACGGCTCCTTTGATTATGATCTGGCTGATTACCGCGAAAGCGACCTGGTAAAACTGGATATCCTGGTTAACGGCGAAAAGGTGGATGCCCTGGCGCAACTGGTGCACCGTTTAAAAGCCAGGGAGCGGGCGCTGCATGCCTGTGAACAGCTCAAGGAAGAAATCCCGCGTCACATGTTCAAAATCGCCATCCAGGGAGCCATCGGCTCAACCATCGTTGCCCGTACCAACGTTGCCGCCATGCGCAAGGATGTAACTGCCAAATGCTATGGCGGTGATATCACCAGGAAACGCAAACTCCTTGAAAAACAGAAAGCCGGCAAAAAGCGGATGAAGACTGTCGGCAACGTTGACATTCCCCAGCGAGCCTTCCTGGCAGTATTGCAGTCAAAACAAGATTAATTCCGGATCCCTTCGCCGCTTTATTATGCTCAATGTCATTGAAGTAGAAGTGTTCAATAAACTGTTCAGTTCCATAGCTGAAGAGATGGGTATAATTCTGGCAAGGTCCTCATTCTCTGCCAACATCAAGGAACGGCGCGATTTTTCCTGTGCTATATTCGATACCAAGGGGGAACTGGTGGCCCAGGCTGCCCATATACCCGTACACCTTGGTGCCATGCCTATGACCCTGGCATGCGTGCTCTTAGAAATGGAGCTGCATCGCGGCGATGTTATAATCACCAACGATCCGTATAAGGGTGGCAGCCACCTGCCGGATATCACCTTGATTGAGCCGGTTTTTTCTCCTGACCCGGCTATCCACGGAAAGCCATTATTTTATGTGGTGAACAGAGCTCATCATGCCGATGTGGGGGGCAAGAACCCAGGCTCAATGGGATTGGCAGCCAGTCTTGCAGACGAAGGCTTCCTGATCTCCCCCACCCGTCTTTATGACAAGGAAATCTATAACAAAAAATTTATTGAGAGTTTTTTGAATAGCGTTCGCAATCCCTCCGAAAGGCTTGGCGACCTGCGGGCCCAGACAGCTTCACTGACGCGCGGCAAAACCCGTCTGCATGATCTTTTAAAAAAATATTCAAGCGGCTACCTCTTTGCAGTGGTTGATCAACTGAAAAATTATGCTGAAAAATTAATGCAGAGAGCCATAAACGCTTTACCGGATGGCACCTATTTCTATACAGATTGTCTTGACGATGACGGCATCAACAATGCAACGGTGCCCATATCTGTTGATCTTACCGTCCATGGTTCAACAGTAACTGCGGACTTCAGCCGCAGTGCTGACCAGGTAGAGACCTCTCTGAATGCAGTTGTCTCTGTAACCATGTCAGCCACATCATATGTTTTTCAATGTCTGGTCGGTGACGGTTACCCGATTAATCACGGCTCCTACAGGCCCATCAAACTTGTAACCCGGCCCGGAACCATTGTTGATGCCGCAAAGCCGGCGCCGGTTGCAGCCGGCAATGTTGAAACCTCCCAGCGCATCGTTGATGTTTTACTGGGTGCCCTATCAAAGGCCGCACCTGATATTATTCCGGCAGCCAGCTGCGGCAGCATGAACAATATAGCAATTGGCGGCCGCCATGCCCGGACGGGCCGAGAATATGCCTACTACGAAACCATCGGCGGCGGCATGGGTGGTCGGCCAACCATGCAGGGCTTGAGCGGTATCCATACCCATATGACCAATACCATGAACACTCCCATCGAAGCACTGGAACATGCCTATCCCCTGCAAGTTGAACAGTACGGGCTTGCGCGAGGTTCGGGCGGCAGCGGATCACATGAGGGCGGCGATGGCATTATCCGCTCGTACCGTTTTCTTGATAACGCGCACGTGTCAATCCTTACCGAACGCAGAAAATTAGCTCCATATGGACTGGCAGGCGGCAAGCCGGGCAGAAAAGGGAAAAATATCCTGGTGCGCAGAAAAATTAAAAAGAATCTTGGTGGAAAAAACGGCTTTGAAACTGAGCCGGGAGACTTGCTGCAGATCAAAACTCCCGGCGGAGGTGGGTGGGGCGGTCCATCCAGTTAGAATGACCGCCCCGTATTTGAAAATTTGGAAGTTGGTTTAGTGACCATTAGCCAGAGCACATTCTTTTTTGTGATTCATGATGGCCTTCACTTCCTGCTTGGTGAGAACTGAATTTTCTGCCTTGAGCATGTAGACGATACAGTCCTTGCAGATATTGAAAGCTTTCCGGTAATCATCCATCTCCCCGGCAATATCCCAGCAGTTCAGATCCGGATGCTTTCGTGCAGGACAGTCATCAGTCCCCTCACATTTCATGATTTTCCAGCAGGGCCAGTCGCTTTTTGGTTCCATTCACAATCCCCCTTGATTTAAGTAATAACCGAATTGGAACTATATATAGGTATTTTCCCTAACCCATAGTATGACCGAAATAGGCGAAGCTGCCAATTAAGCACTAATTAAGAAAGCTGTCAAGTGCTTGCAAAATTTTGTCCCTTCCCTCACCTGTTTTCGCTGAAAAAAGCAACCGCTGATCTTTTGATACACCCAATCCGGCGTCAAGTACAGCCGCATTTTTATGTCGCTCGTTGGCGGAAAGTTTGTCCATCTTGGTATAAACCAGCAGGTACGGAACACCTGAACTCCGCAGCCAGTCAACCAGCTGCCGATCAATCATCTTTAATGCATGACGCAGGTCAATGATCACAATGACGCATTTCAAGTTTTCCCTGGTTTCAAGATAACCGGTAATCAACCGCTGCCAGGCGTCCTTCATCTTTTTCGGCACCTTGGCATACCCGTACCCGGGAAGATCCACCAGGTATAGACTGTCATCCACCGAAAAGAAATTAAGGCTCTGCGTTTTGCCCGGCCTGGTACTTGTCTTTACCAGGCTCTTCCGTTGAACCAACCGGTTGATCAAGCTCGACTTGCCGACATTTGAGCGTCCGGCAAAGGCTATCTCAGGATACTCAGGCGGCGGCAGCTGCTGCAGCGCAAAGACACTGGTCAGAAACCTGACATCAGTAAAGCGCAGCGTTGATATCCCTGTCACAGGCTGTTGGTCCATGTTCCTTTGGCGTCGAATGAAATGTTAGAAATTGCCTGTCAAATAACTTTGTTCAGGCCATATTCAACAATGCCCTCAGCGCCGCTTCTTATCAGCTTCGGGATGAGTTCACGTACCTGATATTCTGAAATAACCGTCTCCACCGAATACCAGTCGGTCTTGTAGAGATTGGCGATGGTCGGGGCATTGAGACTTGGCAGCATACCGATAACCGCATCGAGCCGGTCGTTGGGGACGTTCATTTTAAGGCCGACGATCTTGTCAGCCCGCAGGGCGCCCTGGAGCAGCAGCACCATATTTTCAATCTTCTCTCTTTTCCATGGATCCTGCCAGGCAACCCTGTTGGCAATAAACTGGGTATTTGAAGACATCATCTCATAGATGATCCGCAAACCATGTGCGCGGATCGTACTCTCGGTCTCAGTCACCTCGACTATCGCATCGGCAAGACCGGAAACAACCTTGGCTTCAGTGGCCCCCCAGGAAAATTCAATTTCAACATTGATATTTTTTTCCAGAAAAAACTTTCTGGTATAATTTATCAGTTCTGTGGCTATTTTTTTCCCTTCCAGGTCTTTAATATTTTTTATATCAGAATCACCAGGCACTGCTATCACCCAACGGGTCGGGCGCTTGCTGACCTTTGAGTAGATAAGGTCTTCGACCACAACTACATCCGATTCATTCTCCAGAATCCAGTCCTTGCCGGTAATACCTGCATCCAGGACGCCCTGATCAACGTAACGGGACATTTCCTGGGCCCGGCAGATGGAACAGGAAAGTTCATCGTCATCCACTTCCGGGAAATAATTCCTGGACGCCATCTTAATGCGCCAGCCGGACTTCTCAAAAAGTTCAATAGTTGCTTTTTCCAGGCTTCCTTTCGGAATCCCCAATTTCAATAGATTACTCATCTTTATATACCTCCCCGGGATCGAAAACCGGTTCATCAATTACCTCAATATCCTTAGCTGTTACACGCCGGTAAAAACAGCTGCGGTGCCCGGTATGGCATGCCGCGCCACCCAGTTGTTCAACACGGTAGATGACAGTGTCTGCATCACAATCAACCAGTATCTCCTTAATGAGCTGCTGGTGGCCGGAAGTTTCACCCTTCAGCCATAATTTATTTCTTGAACGGCTCCAGTAATGTGCCTTGCCGGTTTCCAGGGTCTTGTGCCAGGCCTCTTCATTGATATAGGCCAGCATCAACACCTCATTAGTCAGGTGATCCTGGACAACGGCAGGCAGCAAACCGTCACCCTTTTCAAACTGCAATAACTCCATATTCCCCTCAGCCTTCACTGTTTCACTTGATTCCTGATCAGACTTTTCACCACCCATAAAATGGATTATACAGGCAGTGCGGAATTTACAGTACTCGGATGGATGATTGCACTTGGCATTTTCAGCATCCATGGTTTCTTTATATTTATCACAAAAAAGTTCCATTTATTACAATATATTATATTAATAACTTTTAGTTGCTGCTGTCTCAAGTCAGTTATTTTTTTTAAAAAAAATCTTTTATAAATTAAGAGCCCGACACACTAGCATATTTGGTTTTAAATAACTACATTTACATTGAATTTCTTGTTCTGAATAAAATAGTATGACAATTTACAATTGACAGGTATTTGACAAGAAATCTTACTAAGAAATAGGGGATTAGGAAGCAAAATACGATAAGTTCTTCAATCAATATTTTTCAACAGGAGATCGGTTTAATGCAGAGAGTAAAACAAGGCGACCAGGTCATCATAGAGTACAAGGGGACACTTGCCGACAATGAAGAAACAGACAGTTCAGTGGACTCCGGCTCCCTTGAGTTCGAAGTCGGTGCCGGTAAAGTTTTTCCAGGCTTTGATAAAGGGGTTCTTGACATGGCTGTCAACGAAACCATATCAATCACTCTTGCTCCGGAAGACGCCTATGGCCAACAGGATAAAGAACTGCTTCACACTGTTAACAAAGAGGTGCTCGGCCCTGACGTTGATCCCAAACCCGGCATGGTTCTAGGGATGGACATTGAGCGGTCCGGACAAAAACATAAAATCCCGGCCCTGGTCACGGTAGTCAAGGATGATCAGGTGGAGATAGATTTTAATCATCCTTTGGCTGGCAAAACGCTCACCTATCAACTGACCCTGAAAGAAATCAAATAACCGATTTTTCTATGCAGGAGAAAAACCTGCCAGTCAAGCTGGGCACAAATTAGTCAAAGGCAAAATCCTGTTCAGTGAACAATTTCATACAGCTGTCCACTGCCAGGGGATCATACAGATTATTCTTTTCTTCCTGGATATGTTCAAGTGCCAGATCGATGCCGCGCGCCGGCCGGTAGGGGCGGTGCGAAGCCATGGCCTCCACCACATCGGCGACGCAGAGAATTTTAGCCTCAACTAGAATCTGCTCGTCGGAAAGGCCCTGGGGATAACCGGAGCCGTTCAGCCGCTCATGGTGCTGGTGTACTATCTGGGCAATAGGCCAGGGAAAATCAATGGTTTTCAGCAGGTCATAGCCAACCTGTGAGTGTGTCCTTATGAGGTTGAATTCGATGTCGTTCAAACGGCTGGGCTTGGAGAGTATTTCGGCAGGCACGTAAATCTTGCCAAGATCATGCACCACACCGGCCATGTAGATGCCCTCGATCTGGCTTTCCGAAAGTGCCATCATCTCAGCCATGGCTTTGGCCAGCATGGCTACCCGCCGCTGGTGCCCTGCCGTATATGGATCTCGTACTTCCACGGTTGAGGCAATCACCTGAATTGTCCCGGACAATGCCTTCTGCAGCTTATCAACATGCAGTTCGATCTGCTCACCGGCCTGTATTCTTTCAATACGGGTTCGTATAGCAATGATGCCGTAGGCCAGGTCATTGGTTAATCCCATGAGCCTTTTCGTCTCGCTCCTGTCAAATGCTTCAGGCTCATTATCATAAATAGAAAGTGCCCCGAACACATTGCCATTACTTTTCAACGGCAGAGCTATAGATGAAAGGAATCCCCTTTTGACAGCTTCATCACGCCAGTTAATGAAATTGGGGTTATCCTTGGTATCATCATTAACCACCGGTTCACCTGTGCGGATTGCTGTGCCAGTTGGACCACGTCCGCGGTCACATTCATCCCAGGAAATATTAATGGACTCAAGAAAACCGTCATTTTTGCCCATCCAGGCAACCGGTTTTACAGCTTTTTGCTCATCATGTTCTGCAAAGCCCACCCAGGCCATCTCATAAGCGCCGACTTCAACAATTATCCGGCAAATTTCCGTCATCAGTTCCTGTTCATCCGTCGCCCTGACCACGGCATGGATGCAATCACTCAGCATTGTCAACTCGAGGTTGATCCTGCTTAACTCCTCTTCAGCCTGCTTACGGACGCCAACCTCTTGCTGCAGATCGTTATAGGCTTTTTCCAGTTCAGCGCTTCGCTGTTCAACTTCGGCGGTTCTTTTCTTGACCTCCTCTTCAAGGTGCTCACTGTACCTCTTCTTCTCTTCAAGAAATTCAGCCCGCTCCAGGGCTTTGTTTACAGCATGTTCGAGAACCCCCATGTCATGGATCGGCTTGGCAATATAATCCCAGGCACCAAGCTTCAACGCTTTAATGGCATCGCCAATGGTGCCCATGCCGGAAACAAGAATAACCGGGGTGTCAGGTGATTCTTCGATTATGTGACTCAAAACTTCAAGCCCGTCCATCTCAGGCATCCGCAGGTCCAGCATGACCAGGTCAGGGCTCTCCCGCCGGAAAGTTTCCAGCCCCGTCCGGCCGTTTTCTGCCTGGAGGACAGAAAAACCACTGTCTTCCAGGTAGGCGGCGAGAATCTCCCTTACGAACTCATCGTCATCAACTGTCAGGATTGTTTTGTTGTTTGCATCACTCATAGCAGTTTAATATCCTTATTGCTCATTCCACATATTATACATATTTTCATTATTTCTTCCCTATTTACCCATGGGCAACCGGAAAGAGAATATTGTTCCCTCACCCAGTGTCGATTGAACACTCATGGTGCCTTGATGGGCGACTGTAATGATAAAATAACTGACCGCCAGTCCCAGCCCGGTTCCTTCACCCGGCGGCTTAGTGGTAAAGAATGGCTCGAATATGCGGCGCTGCACTGCCTCATTCATTCCCGGCCCATTATCCTGTATTTCGACCAGTGCCATATTGGTTTCCGGTTCATACTTTGTGCGGACTATCACCTGCGGATTTTCAGGCGAGTCTTCATGCCCAATAATTGCCTGGCCGGCATTTCGGATAATATTGCGCAATACCTGTTCAATCTCGGAAACATTGCATGGCACGTCAGGAAGTTGTGGGTCATACTGTTTGACAATATTTATTTGGTCAAAATGGTACTCAGACCAGAATTCCCTGTCAGTGACAGCTGTTTCAAGCATACTGTCAATCAGTTTCGCCAGGTTCCTATTCTCTTTCTGGGCCTCATGGATCTGGCTGAACTGCAGCATATAGGAGATGATATCAGATGCCCGCTTACCTGAACTGCGAATTCCCTCAAGAAACTTCGGAACCTGGCGTTTTTCCATATACTCCTGGACCTTTTCCAGTTCGATCCCACATTCAGCAGCAACATCCTGGTTTTTATCAAGATCAGGGGACAGTCGCCGCAAGACATTCTGTGCTCCCTGGATGATACCGCCCAAGGGATTATTAATCTCATGGGCCATACCCTCAACAAGACCAACCACCGAAGTCATCTTTTCCGACTGGACGATTCTCTCTTCTATCATAACCCTGTCGGTCACGTCATCAATCCTGATAACCGCACCCTTGTAGTCCTGCATGCTCAAGGGATAAACCATGATATCTACGAAACGCCTCTCCCCTTTCACATCGGTAAATTCAATGCTCTCCAGCTTTTGGATCTGCTGCTCTTCTATGGCCTTTTTAATGATACTATTTTGCGGGGCAAGTGTAGGACACACCTCTTGCAGCTGACGACCATAGGCTTCATCAGGTCTTAAACCGATCATTTTCGCTGCCTCGTTGTTCCACTGGCTAACCTCTCCCTGCAGGTTCACAGCCACCAGAATGGACGGCATGGAATCAATGATGCTTTGCAAATACGTTTGTGCCTTATTTTTATCAGCTTCTGCCTGTTTGCGTATCGATATGTCGGCAAAGGTGATTACAGCGCCGATGATCTCACCGTTTTCGATGACAGGAGTACTGATAAAATCAATGGGAAAACTGGTGCCGTTCTTGCGCCAGTATAACTCGGAACCCTCGTGGATCTTGCCGTCCCTTACTGATGCCAATATTGGGCATTCTTTTTCACTATACTGGCTACCGTCAGTTTTAGTATGGTGGATGGTTTCATGCTGGTTTTTACCGATCAGTTCCTCCGGCTTCCAGCCCAGCATGGTAGCTGCAGCTGGGTTGACAAAGGTGGTAATGCCGTTTGTATCAACACCATAAATACCCTCCCCGGCAGCTCTTAAAATCTGTTCCTGGTCACGCTGCATCTTCTCTAGAGCAATCTCAGCCAGTTCCCGCTCCTTTATCCTTTTGCGCATTCCCATAAAACCAATGCCTATGCCCAAAAGCCCTAAGAGCCACCAGGCCAGATGCCACCACCACAATGTTAGGATCTGTCTTTCTGCAGCTGAACCAAACAGGGAAATCGGAATTGTTATGGTGAGACCACCCCGGATGTCACCAATATCATAACCTTGCCGGCCATGGCATTTTAAGCATGGTTTCTCAATGATAAAGGGGTGCATGAGCCGTACATGCTTTTCCCCATTACTTTCTACAACTATGCCAACTTCCTTCTCACCGTTTTCCAGGGATTTCAGTGCACCTGTTTCCCAGCTGTCGGCTCTACTCCGTGAGCTTAAAGGATCAAGGCTTTTCAATTCACCTTTTAGCATTCCCTGGGGGCCTGAAAGTTTGTACACCTGGCGCATCATGGAGACATGATCCGTCAACGATAATTTACGGCCGGAAGGAGTTGTAATTTCCGGTTCCGGGACTGAGTACTGGATTATTCTGTTGAGGGCATTATCGTCAGAGGAAGGGATATATATTCCGCCTTGCAGGGCATTCCACCGGCGATAGCGGTTGTCGCTTTCAAGGTAGGCACGGGCAACGTTAAAGGCTATTTCCCGGTTTTCCTGTTTCTGCAGGTGGAGATTCCAGACCAGGGACGTCACAACAATACATGACCAACATAATGCCAGAATCAGAGTATAAACTCCTACCCTGGTGGGACGCGGCTCTGTTTTTTCAGAATTTGTCACAGTACGCCTTATTCGGATGTTGTTTGATATACGAAAGTTACCCAATTCAACAACTTATTAATTTTATACAAAAAGGACAACTTATGCATCTAAAACTAGTAAAAAACTCATATAAAAAATATAAATGGCGGTAAATCTGAACCAGTGGTTGCATTTATTCAATAACACTATTCAAGAATATACCTGATAAAATACCAACCAGTTCCAATAAACTATTGCCAGCATCTTGCTTTTACAGCAATTATTCATATATTTTCAATAAACATAAACAAAATATCAACTCGAGGGAGGCAGAAAAATGGCTGAAGCTATACAGTGGCTAGAAGACATGGAAACGGCTCTTAATCAGGCCAAAACAAAAGATATCCCAATTCTGCTTTTTTTTCATAACCCCGGCTGAATCGGTTGCCAACAAATGGATGCAGTTACGTATCCTGAGAAAAAAGTAATTGATTACGTCAGCAGCAATCTTGTTGCCCTTCTTGTTTCCTTTGATGCAGAACCCTTAGCAAAAGACTTCAACATCAAGTGGACACCTACCCTTATTACCCTCAGCAAGGACGGTAAGGAACATCATCGCACTGTTGGATTTCTTGATCCCGATGCCTTTATCGCCAATCAAATTCTTGGCATCGGCAAGTATCACTTTGACAATGACAGGTTTCCCGAGGCATTGGCCCATTTTGAAAGAATAATGTCGGAATTCCCAAACAGCGATACTATGCCCGAGGCCATCTTTCTGCAGGGCGTTGCCCGATATAAAAAATCAGGTGACCCCAAACCACTGAAAGAAGCATATGAAAAACTTACCGCCGATTTTCCTGATAACGAATGGACAAAACGGGCCTATCCCTACAGACTTCTGTAGTATTAATCCTAAAAACAAAAACCCCTCCTGGAAGACAGGAGGGGTTCACATATCCACTGGACATCTGGACCTTTCAGGAAGCATTCATGAGGTAAAATTGATAGAGCAATCCCAAAATAAATCTGTCTTAGTTTTTACCTCAACACAGAATCTTCAAATTGTTTTTTTATCTAATATTTGCCGAATTCATGATCTTCTAGAGCAATGAATTCCTCTGTTGGTTTTTGCTGGATTCTTGCTTCCGGCATTACAGGCATGTTGTTCTTTGTTGAAATACCAGCTTCCGGAATCCGTTGAGCGAGCTGCTGTTGTCCGGTTTCATGATACTTGTTGTAATACTGTTCTTTCAGCTTGAAGTTGGAAAGCATAGCGCGAAGTTGTTCTGCCTGGGCAAAAAGTTCTTCTGCTGCAGCGGCTGACTC
>PJEL010001972.1_pt1 | contig 19548 bp, 16 predicted proteins | sample 1853271 | NCBI WGS metagenome assembly PJEL01 (sample SAMN08108733, study PRJNA415343) | Invertebrate metagenome, whole genome shotgun sequencing project. | host: Globobulimina | place: Sweden: Gullmar Fjord | collected 2015-08
ATTAATATTCTCACTATAGGCTTGCTTGTATAAAAATGATGTTAGCATGAGTAATAAATTTAGCGCCTCACGCAGATTTTCCTTTGAGATAAAGTTTATGGACATTCTCAAAAAAGGACGGTTCGCAGCACTTATCTCTTTGCTCATTGCTTTGTTTATTCAATATTCAGACCCGTCATTCCTCAAAAATTTTCGCCATAGAGTCTTTGATATCTATCAACAGTCTCACTCACGCTTGTCGGAGCAACCCCGGAAAGTAACTGTTATTGACATTGACGAGAGGAGCCTTTTGGAACTTGGCCAATGGCCGTGGCCGCGACACTTATTGGCGAAACTTGTGGATAATGCCAATGAGATGGGAGCAAAGGTCATTGGCTTTGATATGTTGTTCGCTGAAAAAGATCGATTGTCACCAGAAAATATTATTGAAACTTTTCCAAATTTTCCAAAAAACGTTATCGAAGATCTGAAAACTCGACAGTCATTTGACACTTTGTTTGCAAAAGCAATTGGCAGGCATCAGGTAATTCTTGGTATTGCTGTTAGTGAAGACCCAAGCGGCGCAAATAACTACGGATATTCGAGTACGGCAAATTTCGTTAAAATTGGTGCTGATCCCACTCCCTATTTGAGAGAATATCCTGCCCTTATTGGTAATATTCCAAAGTTAGACGACACCGCGGCAGGTAGAGGAATGATTAGTCTCGATCAGGACTTCGATGGTATCGTCAGGCGCATCCCTTTAGCAAACAGAATAGGGACCAAATTGCTCCCCAGTCTTTCTTTGGACATGCTGCGCGTTGCAACCAATCAGAATGTCGTCATCAAAACCAGTAAATATGGCATAGAAGGTTTCATCATTGGCGGGGCTTTTCTGCCAACAGATTTGAACGGTCGGATTTGGGTTAAATATTCCCGATTTGATCCAAAACGATACATTTCCGCTTATGATCTGATTTCAGGGTCTGTGGATCCAAAATTGATTACGGATCAGTACCTTCTTGTCGGCACGTCTGCAACCGGGCTCAAAGACCTGCGCTCGACGCCCCTCGATTCCGCTCTGCCCGGAGTTGAGGTTCATGCCCAACTGCTGGAGAATGTTTTAGAGCAATCGTTCCTGTTCCGAGCGGACTATTTTCATGTTCTGGAATGGGCCGGGACATTTGCAACGGGAATGATCCTGATAATCCTTGTGCCTGTTGTAGGCGCGCGTTTGACCCTCGGCGTGTTCCTTCTTGTATCCGGTATTGCGATTTCATCTACGGCCTACTTGTTTATAAAACATTCCATATTATTGGACGTCAGTTATACGTTAGCCGTTTCTTCAGGAATATACCTGCTCCTTGTCTATGCAAGCTATCTCTCCACCGAACAGGAAAGAACACGTATTCGCTCGGCCTTCTCGCAGTATTTATCTCCAGATCTTGTAAAACGTCTGACAGCGTCGCCAGAACAGTTGGTTCTTGGCGGTGAACAAAAAGAGATGACGTTCCTTTTCTGTGACATCCGGGATTTTACTGGCATATCCGAAACCTTTAGAAACGACCCTCAAGCCTTAACCCAACTGATCAATGATTTCCTCACGCCAATGACAGATCAAATTCTGCAGCATGAAGGAACCATCGATAAATATATGGGTGATTCAATTATGGCTTTTTGGAATGCTCCTTTGGATGATCCCAATCACTCTAAAAATGCCGTAGACGCAGCATTGACCATGATGAAAACCCTTCAAAGTGTCAATCGCACCTTAAAGGAACGAGCTGATGCTGAGGGATACGCTCATAGAAATCTAAAAATAGGAATTGGCGTCAATACGGGCACCTGTATTGTCGGTAATCTAGGGTCCGAGCAGCGTTTTGATTATTCCGTTATTGGAGATGCCGTAAATTTGGCATCCCGGCTTGAAGGTCAAAGCAAAAGTTATGGCGTAGACATCATTATCGGTGAAGAAACAGCGGGAAAAGTCGAGGAATACGCTTTACTTGAGCTGGACAGTATCGCCGTGAAGGGAAGAATGGCAGCGACAAAAATTTACGGCGTTATGGGGGACTCAAGCATCCATGGAAGTGCTGAGTTCCAGCGATACAATGAAGATGTAAAAGAGTTACTTGTTAAATACAGGGCCAAAAAATGGCAAGATGCTACAAAGATAGCTGTTTCCCTCAAAGAAACAGAGCCAACTCTCAGCATTTTTTGTGATTTATATCTTCAGCGTATCGGAGAATTTATAGAAACCCCGCCTCCTGAAAATTGGGACGGGGTTTTCAGAGCAATATCAAAATAGCTTTAGAATTGACCAGACTGAGCCAAAGCGCCCATTCGGCTACAAATCTCTCTAAAGCCTTCCACAGTTTCTGTGATGATTTCCGCAGCTGACTTCTCTTCATTGATAAGGGCTGCAGACTGCCCAGATAGACCGGCACTGGCTTCCATATCCCCTCCAAAATACAGGTCTTGAATTTTGGCAAACATATCTTTTGGCATCACGCCTTCTTCATAAATACCTTTGGTGCGTTCAGTCTTAAGTGCACGGATACACGGAGTTGACTTTTTATTTAGTACAACTGTGCCTGTATCCTCCGCATTGATAATCGCATTTTTGTAGTTTTCATGCACCGGGCTTTCCTTGCACGAAACAAAGCGTGTCCCCATTTGAATGGCTTCTGCACCAACGGCAAAGGCTGCTGCCATACCGCGACCATCAACAGCGCCACCAGCCGCAATCATCGGAACATCAACTCTATCTCGAATTGCCTGCAACAGGACGTTAAGTGAAACTTCTTCGGGGTTCTTAAATCCACCCCCTTCGCCGCCCTCAACCACCAATCCATCAACCCCAGCTTCAACTGCTTTGACCGCAGCTTTTACGGTTGGGACAGCATGATAGACTATGATGTCATGGGCTTTCAGAATTTCAACCAGCTTCTGTGGATTTCCGGCAGAAGTTGTTACAAATTTTACACCTGATTCAGCAACAAATTTGATCATATTTGCATCTTTGACAAACATAAGAGGCAAATTGATACCAAAAGGTTGATCTGTCAGCTCTTTCATCTTTTTGATTTCAGCGACACAATTTTCTGTTTCGCCTGAAGATGTTTCAATGATCCCAAGGCCGCCTGCATTGCAAACAGCAGACGCCAATTGTGATCTGGCAATCCACCCCATTGGAGCCTGTACTATTGGATATTTGGCACCGGTATGCTGCAAAACTCTATTCATACTCTTTATCCGTTTCTCAAATTATAGAAATGACTGATTCAGGGCCGCACCGAGATCGATGAGCGCTTGCTCTTCTGTAACCACTTTAATTGTTTTCATACCCATCACGGCGGCTGGTTTCAGGTTCACGCCCAAATCATCCAAATAAAGGACTTCATCAGGAGAGACATTCATTTCGGCACAGGCAAATTCATATATTTTCGGATCCGGTTTACGCATCCCGATCTTGCTGGATTCAATAACTTTTTCAAAAAGACCCATCACTTCAAGAACTGCATCCTGCATTTCCTTGGTTTTACTCATACCGGGACCATGTCCAGCGGGCACATTGTTCGTCAAACAAACGCATTTACGGTCTTCTGAAATCTTTTTTAAGGCCGATACCATGCGCGGGCGAATGTGACCGGCAAGTAACCGAATGACGTCATTCCCGCCAACGGGATGTCCAAGAGCAGTACTTTCTTCCAAAAAAAGAGCATCAAACTGTTCTGCCGAAACCTCACTTCTTTCAAATTTTGCCCATGCATTTGAATTAGGGTTTGTAGAGTTTATTTTCCTCAGAAAATTCTCAGGCAATCCACTTTCTTTTTCAAATTTGTTAAATGCTTCAAACGGGCTGGACGTTAAAACGCCGCCAAAATCCCAAAGGACCGCAGTTATCATGTGTTTTCCAATTCGATGATTTTTGTCGGATATACCGACTATTATTGCCTTTATTCTTCGTATTTTGAATGAATAGTGGCAGTATGAAAAACAGAAGTCAAATTCCAGTCTGCATTGAATTACAGACATTCTTGCATTAGGTAAATGATAGACATGTATCAATGTTGCTCTACAGGAGTTCATTTATGAAAGTAGTCGTTCTTGTTTCCTTATTGACCTTGAGTTTTTCAATGCCTGCACACGCTTACGATGCTGCAGACATGAAAAAACTAAAAGAAAGTGGACAATGCCTGGATTGCGATCTGCGCCAGTCAAAAATGCATTCCAACCTTATGCCTGGTGTCAATTTAACAGGGAGTAAACTTCGCGACTCTGTTCTCAAACTCATCAACCTTGAGAATGCAGTTCTTGTGGAAGTAGACTTGAGACGCACAGATCTTGAGAAATCCAATCTGAAAAACGCCAATTTAACTGGGGCTACTCTGCGAGATACGGATTTGGAGAAGGCAAATTTGTTTGGCGCCCGTTTTAATGAAGCAGATTTACGCGATGCCGATCTTGAAAATGCCAATGCCACCAGCGGATCGTTCAGAGATGCTGACATGCGAAAAACAAACATGAAGAGAGGCACTTTTGTAAACGTAGATTTCACAAATGCCACACTCTCTGACTCAAACCTCAAAAGAGCTATCTTTGTGGGCGCAAATTTCAACAACGCAACACTTAAAAATGTACGTTTCACGCGTGCCGAACTTACGGGCGCGAATTTCACTGATGCAAATGTGCGATTTGCAATATTTTACCGGGCCAATCTGTCCAATGCTGTTTTTAAAGACGCAAATATGGATGGTACCGTATTGTGGGGATCAAATATTTCCGGGGCTAATTTCGAACATGCTGAAAACCTGGAACAGTCGCAACTAAATAACGTCTGCGGGGATTCGGAGACAAAATTGCCTGAAGGGCTGTCAGTAAAAATGTGTCCATCCAACTGACAGCTAATTTTTTTGGCCTAAATTATTTTCCCTGGATTCATGATGTTCTGCGGATCCAGCGCATGCTTCAATACAGCCATTACATCAACAGCATCCCCTAACTCTTCGCGCAAATATTTCTTTTTACCCAAACCCACACCGTGTTCACCTGTGCAGGTGCCGTCCATAGACTGTGCACGAGCAATCAGACGCGCATTGAGACGTTCCGCTTCTTCCATTTCTTTGGGGTTACTTTTATCTAGAACAAAGGCAAGGTGGAAATTCCCATCACCAACATGTCCGACGAGCGGTGCTATCAACGTACTCTTTTCCAAATCTGCTTTTGTTTCTCTAATGCAATCGGCAAGTCTTGAGATAGGAACACAAACATCAGTCGCCCACATGGAAGCGCCGGTTCGCAAGGCTCGCGCTGCATAGGCCGCATCGTGGCGGGCCTGCCATAGTTTCGTTCTGTCTTCCGGCTGAGTTGTCCACTGAAAGTCTTCTGCGCCAAAGTCTGAACAAATGTCGCCTACCTGTTCAGCCTGCTCCTTCACACTATTCTCGCTTCCATGAAACTCCAAAAACAAGGACGGTTGAACATTGAGAGATAAATTGGAATATTTGTTTATTGCGTCAATTTGCACTTCATCCAGCAATTCAATTCGGGCAATTGGAATTCCACTTTGTATGGTCAGGATGACGGATTGCACTGCGGATTCAATATCGGGAAACGACACTGTTGCTGCAGAGATGGAATCCGGTATTCCAAAAAGTTTCAGGGTAATTTCTGTGATTACACCAAGCGTCCCTTCAGATCCGATATAAAGCTTCGTCAAATCGTATCCTGCCGCACTTTTCTTCGCACGGCTGCCGGTCTTAATGATCTTGCCGTCGGGGAGAACAACCGTCAAATTGAGGATATTTTCCCGCATGGTGCCATAGCGAACAGCATTTGTACCGGAGGCCCGTGTGGCCGCCATACCGCCAATAGACGCATCAGCGCCTGGGTCAATTGGAAAGAACAATCCCGTATCGCGCAGATATTCGTTTAGTTGCTTTCGGCGGACACCAGGCTGAACTATGCAATCCAAATCTTCTGGACTGACAGACAGGATTTTGTTCATCTGGCCAAGATCAATACTAACTCCGCCTTCAACAGCATTGATGTGCCCTTCCAAAGAGGTTCCTGCGCCGAAGGGGATGATGGGAACTTTATATTTGGCACAGATTTTTACTATTTCTGATACTTCTTCAGTATTTTGCGCGAAACAGACGAAATCCGGAGGACATGGAGTGTGCCAGCTTTCATCCTGACCATGCTGATCAAGTACTGACTGGGCAGTGGAACACCGCTCTCCCAACAGGGATATCAATTCTTCCTTAACTTGAACCCGAACTTCCGGACTTAACGACATAATCTTCCTCTCTTCAAAATAAGGGCGGATTGATAATAGGACAGAAGTATAGACCCATTTTATCCTCATACAACGTATAGAAATTAATCAGTACGGCCTATGGTTCAGCCATTCTTGCCTCCGCGGATCGATTGGATCACACGTCGCATTAATTCCAAAAATATTTCGGTCTCTTCTTTGGTCAGATCTTCGAGTGCAATTTGATTTTGCTTTTTGGCGGCACTAATTGCTGGTTCTTGGAGCTCTTTCGCCTTTTCAGTCAACCAAATTTGCTGCGACCGGCCATCTTCTGGATGGCGTTTTCGTATGACAAATCCGTCCCTTTCCATTCGGTTCAGAGTATTCGCCATAGTCGCCTGCTCAACATCAATTCGGCGTACTAGTTCCTTTTGCGTGAGGCCATCTTCAGCCCACAAAGCTATCAGAGCTGGAAACTGACCTGGAGACAAACCAAACTCTTGAATTCTTTCCTGTAGCCCTTGCGCAAATAATCGCGCCATATGATTTGCAAGGTAACCTGCAGATTCCGATTTATTGAATTTCATGCCCAATAGTATTCTCTACATAGCAAACTATGCAATAGGCGACTTGGGCAAGCATAACATTCCTAGAAACACGGGTTTGGGGAGGATAAAAGAAAATCAACTTCACTCTTGTTGAAATGAAGGCGGAGAATTAGAGTATCCACCAAAAAGGGATACTGTTTTTACATGAATAATACTGGTTTCATTGAAATCCATCGCCAAAATGTTTTGCCCGAATGGATCGACTATAACGGTCATATGAATGTCGCTTATTACGTTATGGTGTTTGATCTTTCACTCGATGAGCTTCTTGATCGTATTGAACTTACGAGAGAGTACAGGGACGAATCCGGCTGTTCAGTTTACGTCTTAGAAACGCATGTGACCTATTTGCAGGAAGTCAAAGAAAACGACCCCCTTATCCTATCCGTTCGGGTCATTGATTATGACGAGAAAAGGATGCATTTATTCTTAGAAATGAAACATGAACGCGATGGTTTTATTGCGGCGACATCAGAGCAAATGATCCTGCATATTGATTCATCAGGCCCAAAATCACATCCGATGCCTGAAAATATTGTCAAAAAATTGAAAAACCTTTGTGATTTACAGGCTGATAAAGACTTACCCGCTCAACTCGGTGCAAAAATAGGCATCCGGCATAAAGCCAATGTTTGAAATGGGTGATCTTTCAAAGAAGGTGCTATTGATCCTTCTTCTTGCCACCCTCAGTGCAGCAGCTTATCTCCTGCTTCCTCTTGAGGAGGGATCTCTGACATTCATCGTGACCAAGGCAAGTGGTTGTATTTTGCTCGCCTTGGCGGCTTTTTTGTCGGTACAGGACCCGAAAACGAAAAAATTGATTATTCTGGCTTTACTATTCTCAAGCCTTGGCGATGTTTTCCTTGCGATCCGCAGCGCCGACTATTTCATTCAGGGGCTGGGCAGCTTTTTAATTGCTCATTTAGTTTATATTGTAATATTTACCCAAGCACGACGTCAGTCGTCCCTTTCTCGCTCCAGCGCCGGACTGGTTGCTCTGATTTCGATCTTCGCCTTTTTTATGATGTGGAAATTGTGGCCAGTGCTTGGTCAAATGAAAGCACCGGTTTACATCTATATTTCTGTAATTTCTCTCATGGCAGTAGCCGCTATTTTCTCACGGTACAAAAGTATACTAGTAGTAACCGGAGCAATGAGCTTCCTGGTTTCCGATGCGATCATTGCCATTGATAAATTCATCAATCCTTTTTCGCTATCAAGCCCAATTATCTGGGTAACCTATTTTTCAGCACAACTTTTATTAACACTTGCCATTATAAGAGGGCCAGAATCCAAAAACGCCGACTTAGCGCCGGCGTCATAAGGTCTCACAAAATTATCGAAATTAGGCTGCGTCTGTATTCTCGGTCCCTTCCCCGCTAATTCGGGAAATTAGGAAATCAACATTTTCCGCATCAAAACGATCTTCAAAATGCGTCAGAACACGCTGAATAACTTGATCGCGGAACCGTTCTCTATCCCCTGGATCTCCGTCGAAATCCAGCTCATTTATAACGCTCACAGCAACCCGCATCATTTCACCAAGGCCATCGGGAATTTTACATTTTTTGCACAATCGGCGCAGACCTTCTTTACCACCGTCATTCACCAGTAAGTGAACATTAGAAACTGAAATACCAGACCCTTTGGAGAGGGCTGTTTCAAAGAAATCCACGTCACCGACACAAAGAGCCCGCAATATAATCGTTGGGGTCAATCGGTTATTTGCATAAAGCTGGTCAACCAACCGAACAAGATCATCATGGCTTGTCCCTTCACGGATAATGCCGATCATCGTTTTTTCGCGACTTTCCAGTATCAGATCCGAAGCAACCGATGCCGACATCTCGTGATGCGTTACAAGATGTTCGCGTAATTTATCGGACACCATGGTCACCAGCCGTTCAGTTACCGTAATCGGTAACTTCTGACGATGCGCCATCGGCGCATTTACCTTTTCGCTTTTTCCAAATTCATCCAGAACCTTTTTAAAAGTCTTTTCCGATATCTCGGCTCCCTCATTTCCCATGAGAGTGGCAACAACATTTTCGCTCCCCGTTTCAGCCAATTTACCCGACACGGCTTCTGAAACCTCTGATCGACTAGCAATCGCAGTCTGATGCACTTCGGATTTTGAACTGATAATTTCAAACAGATCCTCATCGCTAAGCGCTTCAGAAAATGTCAAAATAGGCGTGGCCACATCGGCAATATCTGATGCCAGTGTCAGGGCGATATCGTGTGGGAGTTCCGGAATGGATTTAAGCGTATCCGCAAGCGTCTGACGGACAAGCACCTCCGCATCTCCGGCCAGCAACCGAAATATTTGCTCCGCTTCCGCACGCTCAGAGTCGCTAAATTTGCGATCAACAAGGCTTCCTGCAATTTTTTCAACCGTTTTAGCACGGTTTTCTGCAGAACGATCACTCAGAAGGCGTTCTACATCTGCGGGACTTAATGAACCGTTTTCAGACACGCGGGCTCCAATTAAAGAATTAATCCTAGTGAACATCTAAAGCGATTAATATTAATATTACCTTAACCCAGACAGCATTTCAATCCATTCTCAAAGGAAGTGTAATGGCCCCAATTTTGCGCTAATCGCGACAAATTGCCCCAGCAACTCTGAAATTTTACTTTCTTTTTATGTCAGGAAGTATATTCCTTCCTTATCCAAAGAGAATATAAGTGTTTATTGAATAGGAGATCTCAATGAAATCGGCAAAGCTGCTGGCCCTTGGAACTGCAATCGCTTTAACCCTTAGCGCAACATCTGCAATGGCAGCTGGTGATGTGGAAAAGGGAAAAAAAGTCTTCAAAAAATGTAAAGCCTGCCACACTGTTGATCAGGGCGGAAAAAACAAAATCGGCCCCAACTTGTTCGGAATTGTTGATCGCTCATCAGCGACAGTTGAAGGTTTCAAGTATTCTAAAGCCATGAAAGCTGCAAGTCTCACTTGGGATGAAGCAACGCTTGACGCTTTCATCAAAAAGCCGAAGAAATTTCTCAAAGGCACCAAGATGTCATTTGGTGGCGTAAAAAAAGAAAAGCAGCGTGTAAACCTCATTGCTTATCTCAATACACTCAAATAATAAAAAAGCGGCTCATATCTGAGCCGCTTTTTTTGCATCGCTTTGTTCGGAAATAAGCCTTCAGTTTATCCGCTTATTTCCGAGCCGATCGTAAAGCATCAATTCCTTACGACCAGAACCGAACACTCTGCATGGCGCACCACGCGGGCAGCATTCGGTCCGAGTAAATAGTCCTGCATCTTGGGTCGATGTGACCCCATAATAATGAGATCACATTTTAACTTTCCCTGCATAAGCAAAATTTCTTCATACGCAGTCCCATGCCCGACGACATGTTGAACTTTGATATTCTCTGGAATATGTTCGTCTGAGAATTCGTGAAGTCGTTTTTTGGCTTCTTCCAACATCTTTCCCTCATGACCTTTAGGAAAGAATGATCCGACTATACTCATCCCAAAATCCGGCACTACTGTCATCAAATGAAGAGTGGAGCCAAATTTTTCTGCATAGCTGACCGCTTCAGGAACAGCTTTTTCCCATGAATCTTTCGCTTCAAGATCCACAGCTAGAAGAATGTGTGAAAACATTTGAATTTCTCCTTTTTATTTACGCTGTTACAGTTTGAGTATCAGCGACGCCATTTCGGCGGCGCTGAATTAGCCAAATCAGACCAAGCAAGAACATTGCTGGAATATACATCCAGGCTTTCGCTGGTTGATCCACCGGAACCAAAACAGATTTTATTTTCTGATCAAATTCAAGACCCGCAGCTTGTGCTGGACTATCAAAAGCCGCGTCATCTACAACAACGTCATCCCCATCGATCAAAAGTTCCAGACCGATAGCCTCAAGCCTTTCCTGAGCATTGCCATCCTTCGCAATCGGCAGAAGGGCAGTGATCACTAACGGATCGCCAACATCGTCTTCACCTTCAACAATCAATCGCAACTCCGCTCCAACAGGAACCGAACCAATCGTTTCAACAATTTTCGATGGAGATGTTTCACTATACGGAGGATAGATCATATCCATCCAGAATCCTGGACGGAAAAGCGTAAAGGCGATTAATATCAGAAGCGCAGATTCCCAGATTTTGGATTTAGTCAGAAAATAACCCTGCGTTCCAGCGGTAAACAGCAGCATTGCTGCCGTCGCGACAATGAAAACAAAGAACCCTCCCAATGGAGTGACATTAATCAACAGAATATCCGTGTTAAAGATAAACAGGAACGGTAATATAGCGGTCCTCAAAGAGTAGAAAAAGGCTATGAAACCGGTTCGTATCGGATCACCGCCTGAAACCGCAGCTGCCGCAAAAGAGGCCAAGCCGACGGGTGGGGTGACATCTGCCATAATCCCAAAATAGAACACAAACAAATGAACTGCGATTAGAGGTACAATCAGACCATTTTGCTGCCCCAAACTTACAATGACAGGCGCTAATAGTGATGAGACAACAATATAGTTTGCTGTTGTTGGAAGCCCCATACCCAAAATCAAACTCAGAATGGCTGTAAAGATCAGCATTAGAATTATTTGACCTTGGCTCAGGAATTCAACTAGTTCGGCAAGAACCAGACCGACACCGGTTTGGGACACTGTTCCCACAATGATGCCCGCAGCCGCTGTCGCGATTGCAATACCGATCATATTTCTTGCGCCAGCAATCAATCCGTCAACAAGTTCTGAAAACCCTTGTTTCAGTTTCCCTTCCAAACTCTCTTTCCTGAAGAAAGCAAAAATCTGTCTCTGAGTAAGCAAAATGAGGATCATCAGTGCCACTGCCCAAAACGCAGAAAGCTCAGGCGATAACCTTTCAATCATCAGGCACCAGATTAGAACTGCGACCGGTAACAGAAAGTGCAAACCAGCTAATACAGTTGGTTTTGGTTCAGGCAACGCCACTATCGGTGCATTTGGATCATCCATCACCAAATCAGGGACTTTCGCACAAATAGAAACTAGATAGATGTAGGTTAAAATTATCAGTGCACCAATAATCCACGGGGCAAGTGTTGGGCCTGCCATAGCAGCAACAGTGCCAACAAAATAGAAGACCCCAAAGGCTGCAATGATAACATTGCACAAGATCAACATGCCCATCGACAAAATCTTGATACGACTGTCTTCAGTTGTATTTTTATGGACCCCAAAATAAACCACCGCTTCGAGTGCCAAAACGATCAGAACGGCAATCAATTGATTGAGCGTCGTGCCAAGTAATTCAAACAGGGTGAAAAGATAATAAACACCACCGCCAAGACCCACAATTGCTGAAATGGTAATTCCCGCTGAAAGCAGGCCCAGTTTTAACGGCTTGGGTTCAATGGCTCGCTCCAATCCCTGCATATTGGTTTTCAATGCTTCCAGATGCACAATGTAAACCAGAGCAATGTAAGAAATAATCGCAGGAATGAATGCATGTTTTACAACTTCGAAATAGCTGATATCAACATACTCAACCATCAGAAAGGCAGCAGCTCCCATAACCGGTGGCATGATCTGTCCATTTACAGAAGAAGCAACTTCAACAGCACCACTTTTTTCAGAAGAGAACCCGACCCGTTTCATCATCGGAATAGTGAAGGTACCTGTCGTCACCACATTCGCAATGGAAGAGCCTGAGATAAGTCCGGTCATCCCGGAGGCGACAACTGCGGCCTTAGCAGGGCCGCCGCGCATATGCCCCATCAATGAAAAAGCAACCTTGATAAAGTAATTTCCTGCCCCAGCTTTGTCGAGCAGAGCACCAAACAGAACGAAAAGAAAGACAAGTCCTGTTGAAACACCCAGCGCAATACCAAAAACACCTTCGGAGGAAAGCCACTGGTGATCCGCGACAGCGCCAAAACTCGCACCCTTCCACGCAAGAATTCCCGGTGCATATGGTCCTAGGAAGGTATATCCCAAAAATACCATCGCAACGATCATAAGGGGTGGTCCGAGTGCCCTTCGCGTAGCCTCAAGCAACACAACAATACCAACCGTTGCCACGATGATATCCATCATGTTTGGGTTTCCAGGCCGATCACTCAATCGACCACCCAATAGGGTTTTGGCTAGCGAACTATCAAATACAAAAATATAGAGTGTACATAATGTACCAATGATGGCTAATGCCCAATCAGCGAGTGGTATCGAATGCCTTGGTGAATTTTTAAATGCTGGATAAGCCAGGAATGCGAGAAAAATTGCAACGCCCAAATGAATAGGTCTGGCTTCACGTCCTGAGAAGACACCAAAACTACCGACCAACGGCCAATCTAAATATGGCAAGGGGGATGCAATCCAGACCTGCCAAAGTGACCAAGCCAGCGCGAGGCCGGCCATGAGTTTAATAATATTTTTGTTTTCAGGCGATCTACCGCCCGTATCTGTCGACGCAACCAGATCCTCAAGTTCTTCTGAACTTAAGGGGCCGTCATCGTGTGTTTGATTAGTCATCTCCCCACCCCGTTAATTGTTACCTTTTCGGTACCCTGTCATTTGAAAAGGATTTTCGCAGCTTCCCAACCAGCGAAAATGAATGGCAGGAGCGTTAGCCCCTGCCATATGCGACTGATTACATTAAACCAGCTTCTTTATAGTATTTCACAGCACCTGGATGTAGTGGAGCAGACAGATTTTTAGAGATCATGTCTTTTTTATTCAGGTTACCAAATGCTGGATGCATTTTCTTGAACCGATCGAAGTTCTCAAAAACCGCTTTCACAATTTGATAAACTGTTTCGTCATCTGTCTTTGTTGAAGAAACAAAAGTTGCACCGACACCGAACACAGGTGTATCTGCATCTGTTCCTTTATACATACCGCCTTTTACAGCTGTTTTTGCATAATAGGCATTGTCGTTGACGAGCTTGTCAAAAGCCGGGCCTGTCACAGGAATCAGTTTCACATCACATGTAGAAGCTGCTTCCTTGATATTACCGGCAGGATGGCCAACAGTGAACACAAATGCGTCAATTTTGTTATCGCAAAGTGCTGCGGAATGTTCAGAGGATTTAAGCTCGGCTGCGAGTGCAAAATCACCCATTTTCCAGCCCATTTCCTTCATCACAACTTCCATGGTACCCCGCTGCCCGGAACCAGGGTTCCCAACATTCACGCGCTTTCCTTTGAGGTCATCAAAAGTCTTGATACCAGCATCAGCACGAGCGACAACGGTAAATGGCTCTGGATGAACGGAGAAAACTGCTCTCAGCTCTTTGAAAGCACCATCTGGGAATTGATCAGGAGCCGTGCCGTGATATCCGTGATATTGCCAATCAGATTGCGCAACACCCATATCCAGATCGCCAGCACGAATGCCGTTAATATTTTTCGTGGACCCGCCAGTAGTATGCGTACATTTAATATCGTGATCTTTTTTGCCGCGGTTTACTAGTTTACAAATGGCACCACCAACCTGGTAATAAACACCGGTTTGTCCACCTGTACCGATTGTAATAAATTTCTCTGCTTGAGCTGGTGCAGATAAAGCAACTGCTCCACCCAATGCAACAGCTGCCGCCGCAGTTACAGTAAAGAACTTTCTCATATCTTTCTCCTCAACCTGTCATTACCCAAAAGCGTTTTATAAGGCCGCTTTCAGAATTAAACGCTCCTTGTCTAACTTCTCCAGACAATTCGCTTTTTCCAAGAAAGCAATTGTTCTTACTCCCCAGGAAAAACTCTAAACCAACTTTTTATAATATTGAAAGTAAAGTTGGCTATTAACTCACTTTTTCTCTAACTCAAGATAGATCTCGCCTCCGACGCAGAGGCAATTGATCGTCCAATTGCTCCACTGACTTCAGCTACCTGTTTCACCAGATCCGCATTGGTATTCGCCAGTTTTCCATTCTTCAAAAAGAGATTATTTTCAAATCCAACTCTTACATGCCCCCCCAATGCAACCGCAGCACTCGCCGTTGCATGCTCCATTGCACCGAACGCACAAACCGACCATGGAGTGCCTTTTCTCAAAACATTTAGGAAAGGGAGTAAATCATCAGGGCGAGATGTCTGCCCTTCAGAATATCGACCCAGGACAAAAAGAAGAAACGCATTTGCTTCAGGAATGACACCCGTGTCAACAAGTTCTTGAAACCGAAGAAGATCGGCCTCTGAATACAGTATGTAATGGGGCAAAATCCCATCGGTTACTATATCATGGAAAAATTCCCGGGCAGTCTCCTCTTCACCCTGTGGAATAAGCTCCTTGATGGCTAAAGACGCAGACTCTGGCTTCAATTCTCGCACCATTGCCATCTGCTCCTGCGGACTATAGATCCCCACAGCTTCCGTTGTTGCTTGAATAATAATCTTATCGCCGCACGTATCTTTAATTGCAGCAATGGCCTCTTTATACCGGCCGGCATCAATTGAATGCGCCCCATTCTCATTCCGTACATGAAGGTGGATCATAGCGGCCCCAGCTTCCATACAGTTACGTGCTTCCTCCGCCAATTCCACAGGTTCAATCGGAAGTCTTGGATGATCCTGCTTGGTTTTCCTGGCGCCGTTTGGGGCAACAGTAATAATCAAGGGCTTGGAAGCTGAAATTTCAGTCATGCCTATCCAGCTCCCTTATGTTGAAGCCAAAGCAATGCTCAGTGCTCGCTTCAATTTTCCAACAATTTCATCGATATGTGATCGGTCAATGATGAACGGGGGCGCCAGAAGAACATGGTCTCCTTGACGGCCATCGATGGTGCCGCCCATGGGGTAGCACATCAAGCCTTCACTCATCGCGGCAGATTTGATTTTACTGTGCAGCTTTAGACTTGGGTCAAACGCCGCTTTTGATCCTCTATCCTGAACCAGTTCCAATCCAGTAAATAGTCCTCGTCCTCTAATATCTCCGATATGAGGATGTTGCCCAAACTCAGCGTCCAATTCGGACCGGAGCTCAGCACCCATTTTTCTTACATTTTCCAGAAGATTATTTTCTTCGATATACTTTTGTACAGCGAGCGATGCAGCACATGCCAGCGGATGCCCCATATAAGTATGGCCATGCTGGAAAAACCCGCTACCGTTGCAAATTGTCTCATAAATATGATCTGAAACTAACATCGCACCTATCGGCTGGTATCCTGCCCCCAATCCTTTTGCTGTCACAAGAATGTCCGGTGCAATGTCTTCTTGTTCTGCGGCAAACAAGGTTCCTGTTCGCCCCATCCCGCACATCACCTCATCTAGAATAAGTAAAATGCCGTAGGTATCGCAAATCTCGCGAATGCGCTTAAAATATCCGTCGACAGCGGGGACAGCGCCGAGGGTGGCCCCCACGACAGGCTCACAAATAAAGGCACAGATCGTATCGGGTTCAGCGGTTAAAATTGCTGTCTCAAGTTCATTTGCGACACGCTGTCCAAAATCAAAGGTATTCTCCCCCTCATTTTTCATCCGGTATTCGTAACACGGAGAGATGAGAGGAACAGACATCAACAGCGGAGAATAAGGCTCTTTTCTCCATTCATTACCACCAGCAGCCAATGCACCGATTGTATTGCCATGATAACTCTGGCGCCTTGAAATAAACTGGGTGCGTTTCTTTTCTCCTTTTTCGAAGAAATATTGCCGTGCGAGTTTGAGGGATGCTTCAACCGCCTCTGAACCACCGGAAACGAAATAAACGCGGTCCAGTGGATCTGGGGCGCGTTCGATAAGGAAATCAGCAAGTTCTTCCATCGGCTCATTGGTAAAAAAACCGGTATGAGCAAATGAAATGTTGTCAAGTTGCTCCCGAATTGCTTGTGCCACAGCTTCATTACTGTGTCCCAAGCAAGAGACTGCAGCTCCACCGCTTGCATCCAGATACCGTCTTCCCTCACTATCCACAACATAGGGGCCATCCCCTTTCAATGCAGTGGGGTACTCACTCTTGGGAGACCGGTGGAAAACATGTGTCATCAATATATCCTAATTATTCCAATATACATTGTTAGCCCGTCGCCGTTTATCAGCCTGATCCAGGATACGAACCGCGTCCTCACCAATATGTGTCACAATTTCAGCAACCAATGCTTGAACGATTGTCATAGCCCCGACTAATGATCTAAAAAAAGAAGGACTGCGGTTTGCTGCTATAAAAACCTGATTGGCATTTTTTGCGAGAGGAGATACCACACTATCTGTAACCGCGATTATATTGGCTCCAACCCCCGCAGCCATCATCGCCGCTTCAACGGTTTCCCTGGTATAGGGATCAAACGCGACAACCAGAACAGCATCTCGATCTGTTATTTCTGAAATCTCTTCACGGAAGAAGCCAGCACCCCCTTGAACTAAACAGGAAGGTTTGAGGAAATCCTTGGTTGCGTAGCTAAAGAAGAAGGCAATCGGGTAACATTTACGTAGCCCAACGATGTAGACTTTTTCGGCCTTCAACAAGGCTTTTGCAGCCTCATTTATCATGTCTTTTGATATATTCTCGAAGGTAAGATCAACATTCTCACGCTCGGCCTCCAGCATTTCAGTAAGAAGACTGCCTTCTTCATCCTTGCTGTTTCGTAACTGCATTTGCCGTGCTCTTGCGGCATATCCTCTTGATGGTGAAGCAATTCTTTTTCGGAATTTGTCCCGAAAGTCATTGTAGTTTTCAAAACTCAGCTTTGCTGCCAACCTGATCATGGTTGCCGGCTTCACACCCGCTCTAGAAGCGATTTTTCGCATGGAATATAGTGCCACATCATCCGGAGCACCCAGAATATAGCGTGCCGCGATTTGCAACTGAGGGGTGAGTCCATCGAACCTGCGTTCGATTTCCATCACAATGTCTGTAACTTTTGTTTTGTCATCCATGGCCAATTTTCGCAAACCGACTTAATACTTTCACAATCTTATAGACACATCCGATTGTTTGCAACATTTGTATCATTATTAATTTTTAGCTTCATTTGTATCATTTTACCTTTTGCTAACCATATGTCAGGTTATGGCATTGGAATTAATTAGATTTTTGAATTTCTTGAAACCGCTGAAACAGTTCGATTTATCAGATTTGATAGGCCTTTTCATAAGAATGGGACAATATTTTTGTCAAATTAAGAGTAAATCTTAAGACCTTCTTTACCCACTCCGCGATAAACTCCCCTCACGTTCAGGAAGTTTGTTTTTCCCTGTATCGAACAATTTTTACGTGTAGAGCATTATTTTGAATTTAGTTGGCACAGCTTCGTTGGATTTTCCCGTTAAAAGAAAAAGTGTTGAGCAATCAACACTCCCGAAAATTCACCCCAAAGAAATTAGCTTTCAGACGATCAAACCCTTGGTATTTGAGCCAGAGGACAGATTGTTTAAGGCGCTGAATGCGTTAGATGTTCCGGTTTGTGCGCGGCATAGTGAATTTACACAGTCGACTGACGAAACCATCGTGACCGGCAAGTATAATTTTGTCTTTATCGATTATGTACTGGGTCATGATATTACGAACAAAATCCTGAGTAAATATGCTCAGGTTGCGCCTTTTCTTTCCGTTATTATCATCGATGGTCCCGTCGAACTGATGATTTCAGGTGCAGTAGACTGCATACCGTATGACGAACTTTCCTCGACCAGACTTGCCAGCGCCCTTATCAATGCAGAGCGTCTCCGGGCGCTTCATTTGCATTCGGTCAGAAATCTACCCGATAAAATTGCGTCGATCACAAAAGACCCTCTGACTCATCTGCCAAACCGATCTCGATTTAAGGCACACCTGGATGAAATCACCAGGGCTGCTGATACTCACAATGAATCCGTTTCTCTCATCATTCTGGATATAGACAGCTTCAAAGGGCTGAATGAGAGCAAAGGGCACGAATTCGGTGATTTGATCTTAAAGACTGTTGCAGAACGACTAGTTCAGTTCGCTCCTGAAAACTCTATCGTGGGACGTCTCGGGGATGATGAATTTGCACTCCTTCTGCACGGCAATGGATTGGCAAAAATATCGGATACAACAATTGCGGCCCGGCTTTCCCATGAACTAAGGCAACCCTATTTTCTGGATGGCCAAAGCACAATTTTAAGCGCGACAATGGGGATTGCGAAACGAGAAGAACACGACACTCCTGATGCCCTGCTTCACAAATCCATGTCGGCCCTTTATATGGCCAAGCGGGATAAAAACCGCTTTATGGTTTACACAAAACAGGAAGATGCCGAAAGGCGACAGCAGCTAAAACTCGCTCAGGAACTACCTGAAGCGATTAGTGCAAATCAACTCAGAATTCACTATCAACCGATGATCAGAATGCACGACAGCACCGTAACCGGCGTTGAAGCACTGGTGCGTTGGCAACATCCGCAAAAAGGTCTCCTTTTCCCGGACAGCTTTATTCCGCTAGCAGAAGGTTCGGGACATGTTGAGCCCTTGACCAGATGGGTATTGGACGCAGCCATCAAGCAAGGCAGCACTTGGCTCAAACAAGGGCACCGCCTCTCTGTCTCTGTTAATATTTCAGCTCTCATCCTGCACAATCCAATATTCCCGGATATTGTGAACCGGCTCCTGGAACAATCACATTTTCCAGCAGAGCTGCTGAAACTTGAGATCACCGAAAGCGCCATTATTTCCGATGTTGTGCGCGCAACAGATGTTGTCACGCGCCTTCATGAACTTGGCGTCAAAGTATCAATCGATGATTTCGGCACTGGCTATACATCCCTTGCCTATATTCGAAAACTCCCTGTCGACGAGAT
>PJEL010001973.1_pt1 | contig 19542 bp, 15 predicted proteins | sample 1853271 | NCBI WGS metagenome assembly PJEL01 (sample SAMN08108733, study PRJNA415343) | Invertebrate metagenome, whole genome shotgun sequencing project. | host: Globobulimina | place: Sweden: Gullmar Fjord | collected 2015-08
TCCAAGGGAGTCAAAGAGGCTTGAACCTGATCCCCAGCACCCCTCTCCTCATTTTTGGCTTTCTCTTGCTGAATAGTAACTTTTCTTCTACGCTTGGGGCTCGGTGGAGTATCCTCTTTAATTATCGTACTGTAGTCAAACTCACGCACAGGCATTGAACCCCACCATGTCTCTATCCTCTCCTCATTTTTGGCTTTCTCTTGCTGAATAGTAACTTTTCTTCTACGCTTGGGTCTCGGTGGACTATCGTCTTTAATTATCGTACTGAAGTCAAACTCACGCACAGGTGATAGTTTTCCTGCAATTGAACCCCACCGTGTCTCTATCCGACCCATGCTTCAATCTTTCTATAGTATATGTACTTTCTTATATCTTTTACAATTCAAAAAGTATCACGTCGATATTAGAGATACTGGACAGTGTCACACAAGGAAAGTTTTTAAATTTTGCAAAATGTTGTTTGTCAGTAACAATCGATCCAACAAATGAATTGAGTTGATCTACATAAGGAATCAAAAATATATGTCTGGCTTACAGGGATCGTCTCGTATATCTTACCCTGCAAGGTTTTGGTCCAATCACCATGGAGGTAAAGTCAGGTTCTGGGAAGGGATCAAGCATTTCGAACTCAAACTCTCTCAATAAAACACTCCAGATTGTCTTAATCTGCAACATAGCAAACTGCTGCCCCATGCATGCATGACGACCACCTCCGAAGCCAAGATAAGAGAATGGTTTGGCCTTGTCCTCTGATCTCGGTGGAGCAAATCTGTCTGGCTCGTATGAATCGGCATTCTTGAATACATCTTCCATTCTATGAGAGAAAGTTGGTGATGCTGCAACAATATGACCCTTTGGAATAACATACTGCTTTCCTTTTGATGTTGTGACGGTAAAGTCTTCCTTGGCATACCGCATCACCATGATCAATGGTGGACCGAGCCGTAATGCCTCATGGATATTTCTATGCAACACATCTAATGACGTCAACATGTCAAAGGTAATATCCTTTCCTTGCTCTTTGATAACTTTTCTCTGCTCTCCTTCTGCTGCCTTGATGGTATCTGGGTTAGATATCATCTGCAATCCTGTCCAGGAAGATGTAATGGTGGATGTGTGCTGACCAGCAAAAAGAATGGCAATGAGGAGTCCAGTAATCTCCTCATCATTGAGCAATCTTCCACCATTTACCTTTTGATACTTTGCATCAATCAATACCTGAAGCATATCAGGTTCAGATGCCCCCTTTGCACGTCTTGCAGCAACAATCTTTCCAAAGATTTCTGCCATTCTCTTCCTGGCAGCATCACGTTTCCTGTGGTAGGTAGTTGGCAGGTGTGGGAACAGAACAGAAATGGGCCTCATGCCATCATCTAAGTCGTGGTATAAATCCGCAACCTCTTTGAACATATGTTCACGAACCTCACGGCCCAAAAGTGTCCTGGATGCCGTCAAGATGATCAATTCTCCAAACACATCTGGCAAATTCACAACACCACTATCTCCCCATTTGCCAAAATACGCAGTAGTCTCCTCCACGAACTGTGGAACATATTCTTTCAATTTTGCAGATCTCAGAGCCTCGCCGACAATACGAAACTGTTCCGCTCTCACCTTGACATCAACATCATACACAACCCCTGGGCCAAACGTAGGAACATTGAAATCATACACCTCTGTCTGTGACATTTTATCATCATTTGCATTGAAGAAATGAGGAGACACAGAAGGACCAAACAAGAATGTCATCCTTTTGTGCAACAATGGGACCGTCACGACTTCCCCATGCTTTGCATATATCTCATTCATAAGCTCCCAAGGTCCCTTGCTAAACTTCATAAGACCACCAACGAAAGGAATGCCTTCATCCACTGGAGGTTTCCTTCCAGTGAATGTATTTGATAGTATCCGTAAAGCCACAGCAATAGCTGCTGTACCCAGAGCCACAAGCGCTAGAAGCGTCGGGAAAGGCAGTTGAAGCAACGCATTATCAGCCGCTTGCACAACTGAAGAGAGCACTGCCATGTGAACCATCATTCTTGATGATCACTCGTCTATATGTGGTGTTTATTAAATTATAAATAAAATGATCTATCATCGGGTATCTGATTGATCAAGATTAGAAATGTCACGTCGATTGAATTTCTGTGACACGTTTACTCGATCGAATTTTTCTTCTATAATGTAGCTTTTTTTTAATGCCACATTTAACTTTTTAAGAAATCGTAGAGAGGTTTAAACCAAATTTGCCGTATTATGCGACAAGTTCTCTATTGATTATGTCTAGAATATTTTATCTATTACACACACGTGAAAATTGGTAAAAAATCATGGCGAGAGATCGTCGGTTGACGTCCTTTCCAATTGAAACAAAACACATTTGAAATTTTGAAAATTCATGTAGCGTCGTCCTTCTCGGATCGAAGAATATACATCGCACTTATAAAACTACATGGTATGGCTCCACGATCCCAGAAAACGCAAACGACGAAAGAGGTCAACGTGTCAGAGTTGGTGGAGAGTCTCAACACTGACAAGAAAGCACTTCGACGGCATCATGCAGTCATGACATGTTCCAAATGCCGAGCAATTGTAGGTGATACGACAAGTATCAAGGCAGTATACCAATTGACTGGTGTAGGTGGGCACATTGCACTAGGTTCTGTGACAAACTGTACTGTGACTGTGGATAATTTTGAGATGACAGACTATGCTCGTGTGCTGGGGAAGGATAACGGGAGTGCGCTGGTGCGTTGTTCTTCCAGTGCCTGTGACAACTGTCTGGGTATAATCCTTGCTGGAGTTGACGATGGTGTGTTGACCACATCGTTTTCTCTCGGACTTGACAATGTGGAACGATACTATCTCGGGTCTGCAGAGATGACACTTGGAGACGATGGCAATGATGATGATGTACAACAAGAACACGAAGAAGAGCAAAAACAATACATAGAAAGTGGCTTAGATACACGGATTAAGACTGCAGAGGCAGATCTTGAGACACTGAGGAATCACATTGAAACCATTCAGAGAGTGCTCGAGTCACATGATCAAGAATTGGTCTTGCAAAACAAACGCCTACGAGAACACAGCGAGGTTCTCCAGAATCTTCTCTAAGCACCATGCTATATCTTTTATATCTCTACTCCCAGGCCTAGTATAAATATATAGTGGCCCCAGATGTACATCTACATGTGTAGATGAAGGACTTGTGACTGTGTCTCAGAATATAAATAAACATAGAGACTCTTTGCGTTGATAGATTCGTAGATAGATATACAAAATAATATTTTAGATTACGTTGAAACTTCTGAAAAATTTCTGAAGCAGAAAGGTCATAGATACTACCAGAACCAGAGTCGCTGGGGTTGGCAAAAAAATGTCTGCAATTCTACGTGAAATAAATCCCAGGATTTCGGTCTACAAGTACGTGCTTGAACGATGAATCAATTTAAAAATAAGCAAATATAATATGGTATCAATATCACAGAGATCGTCGCTTCGATGGGACACTGGAAGAGTTTCAACAAGCCCTGAGAGACTCAACGACAGTCTATGTTGGAAATGTATCATTCTATACCACCGAGGATCAAATCTACGAGGTATTTAGCAAAGCAGGAGATGTGAAACGTATCATCATGGGACTGGATAAGAACAGAATGACACCTTGTGGGTTTTGCTTTGTTGTCTACTACACCAGAAAAGACACGGAGGACTGTGTCAAGTATTTGAACGGTACCATTCTGGATGATCGACCGATCCGTGTGGATTTTGATTGGGGATTTGTAGAAGGTCGTCAGTTTGGCCGTGGGAAGAGTGGTGGTCAGGTTCGAGATGAATATAGAATGGATTATGACCCTGGGAGAGGGGGATATGGAAACATTGCTGCTGATCAGGGTGGTGATGAAGGACAGCAGTATCAGGGACATCACCAGAGGAAAAGACGTGATCAAGTGCCTGAACAGCAACAACCAGCTGTACAGAGTGAAAAGAGGTTCCGAAGGGATGATTCTGATGGAGAAGACTGACACTACAAACGTGCCTCTTCCGTACGGAGGTGGTGGTTCGTGGATGATATTCATTATCTGTATACATAGGTACTTATATGCTGCTGTATTCAATAGAACTATTGTTTAAGTAATAATAATCAACTTCTTATTCTAAGACAAGAAAAGAATGCGGTGGTTATTAAGATTTTTCATCCTAGTCCAAGTGGTCTCTGGGCTCGACTATGAACGTGGGTATCCTCGCATCGTTGATGGAGATACTGTTGTATTGAATGGTAAAAATATACGATTACAAGGTATCGACGCTCCGGAGACCCGGCAAACATGCAAGGATAGGTACGAATGAACCCTAAATCCTGTATTCTGGTACAAGAACAAACATCTGCTACAAACTATCATCCTGTAGATATGGACGTGTGTACCAATGTGGAGTGGTATCAACCAATAAACTCAAGTGGAAGGTTGGTAAAAGGCCAGTACTCTGTATGCTGGAGGATGAGAGAGATTACTATGGAAGGTACATTGGGTACTGCTCCCTGTCATCTTCTACAAATGTGAGTAAATCACTGAATGCATGGATGGTGTATTGGGGATATGCAGTGTCATATCGATACTACTCGAAAGAATTTATCCCTCAGGAAGATCGTGCGAAACGGCTGAGACGTGGACTGTGGTCTGGGTCTTTTGAGATGCCATGGGACTGGAGAAGAAACAATTAATGGCATCACATCTGATGGCATGTCATCTCTTGAACATACCATGTCGTGTACTACCCCTCTCCTTGTCCCCGTGACCTTTATTTTTTTATCATTGATATACTGCTACTGCTACTACTAGTTTATTGTTATACCTACTATTCTTTGCATTTGTAACTGACGAATACTACAGATGCCTTACATGTTGTCTGGTTTGTGAGCAACTGAGTCTATGTATGAGGAAGAAAAACAAGAAACACAAATCTACTCTAGAAATAATTTAAGCTACTTGTGGCTTGAGGCCCTTGAGATCAACCTTGCCAACTTGAATGCCTTCGGCATCCTTGACCTTGGCAATCTCCCCCTCCACAGTATCCTTGATACTCTCAATGTGCTTTGTGTACATTTCCAACACTGCTTCATCCTTCACTTTGGCTGCATTTTGCAGTCCATACTTCTTTTCAATTGCAGAAATCTTACTAGACAATGTCTTCCATCCCTTGTCATTTGATGCATCCAACTCTTTTCCTGATGCCTTTTCCGCCTCTGCAATAGCATCCATAACATCCTGCCCAATGCCTTCAAAGGCAGTTTTTGACACATCAAGCTCCCCAAGGACAGAGTTTATAAATTTCTTCACATCATTACCAGCAACAGACATGGCATATGCCATCTCGGCTTTCACAATTGCATCATAATCTGGCATGCCAATCTTTTTCTTCAGTTTCTCAACCTCTTGTGCATACCCCTTAATAGCACTTGCATCACCCTCAAGTGGCACATCCACCTTTGAAAGACCCTTCATCAATTCCTTATAGTTTGACTGCTGCTTCTTAAATGCAGACATGACCACATCAGCATCATCCTGTGCCTGCGTCGTCGAGGAAATCTGCAAGGAATAAAGTACAACTCGGTCAAGAGTCGTTCGTCTCTTTCCTGATTGGTACGGACCATACATCCCAACATCTACTATTTCAGTATACTATTACACATATACAATGTCAGGAAGGACAAAAGTAACGCACCAGTCTCTGTGAAGAGGTTGATGACACGACAAAGCTCTCCTCTACCGCCAGAGATGCCGACCCAGCACGCTGGAGAAGACTATTCTGCAATATTCTTCTTACAAACATCGTGAATATGAGTTTGTTATCCACAGGTAATTAAGAATTACGCCAATCGGTGGGACGACCTCGTCTTGAGCCAACATGCCAGGCTTTGGATGGTTTCATCTATTTTCTAAATATCATTTTTCTCCAAATCTAAATAGATTTTTTCTGTACTCTCAGTCAGTCCAACTGACTGACAATGTACGTTTGCACGACTGTCAACAGTTTATAGTATAATCATTCTTGAAATAGATACAATAAAACCTAGTACTAGGAGAGTACATTCGAATCACTCGAGGAAATCCGTAGGTATCACCAAGCGATCATCAGAAGAGATGACTGACAAAGCCACAGCAGAGTCTTCCGGTGCAGACGCTGGAAAGAACCAGCAAAAGACTATTATGAAAAAGTCAGTGGCAGTAGAAGAACAGGTACACGTGCATCCTCTGGTTCTCCTGTCTGTAGTTGATCACTATAATAGAGTGGCAAAGGATACAAGAAAACGCTCGGTAGGAATTATTCTGGGTGAACGTCGCAAGGGAGGTATTATTGAAGCAACAAATAGTTTTGCTGTTCCATTTGAGGAGGATGAGAAGAATCCTTCCATCTGGTTCCTGGACCACAGCTACCTAGAAAACATGTATAGAATGTTTAAAAAGGTGAATGCAAGAGAAAAGGTGATTGGATGGTATCATACTGGTCCTAGATTACGTGAAAGTGATATGGATATTCATCAATTGATATCAGAATACTGTGATGGATCTTTGAACAAACAACCTGTGCTTATCATTTGCGAAGTAAAACCCAAGGATGTCGGTTTGCCTGTGCATGCTTACAAGGCTGTGGAGGAAGCTTCTGATGGAAAGGGATATACTACAACCACACTGAAGAGTAAGCCAGTATTTCTGAATCTCCCAACGGAAGTAGGCTCAACTGAGGCAGAGGAGATTGGAGTGGAACACTTGCTACGAGATGTCAAGGATGCTACAGTGAGTAGCTTATCGTCACAGGTAGAAGAGATGGTAACAGGTTTAAAGGGATTACGTATTCGTCTGCTTGAGATACAGGCGTATTTGGAAGCTATAGTTGCAGGTAAAATGCCTGTGAATAATGACATTATCAAAAACTTGCAGGATATCCTTAGTGTGCTTCCAAATCTTAACATGGAAGAGCTTGTGTCGTCATTTGCCATGGAGACAAATGATATGATGATGGCTGTATATCTAGGCTCATTGGTGAGATCTATTGTAGCTCTGCATACATTGATTGACAACAAGGAATCAAGGATACAAACAAATGTTGCCACTGCCGTGGCAAAATCATAACTGAAATGATTCTTCTTTTCTCTTGTAAGACTACCAATGGATATATACACTAGCATATAGTATTCCATGTACATGTATAGTGCTAGTAATAGATGAAGGAGAGTTGTTTCGTGTGTGGGTGGTGGTTGCCTATGCTTCTCAACCAACCCAACACGAACAACCCCGGGATTCACTCACTATGCAGGATAGAGGATGTATTTGATACCATAGAATCTAATGAAATTGTACATATATATGATGGAGGATTTGGGTTTACAGTGTGCTCTAATGACGTGGGACACGTCACGTTGTTGGGGTGCAAGGAGACCAGGGAGGTTGCAGATGCTCTTGTACATTGTGCTGGACAGGTTGCTCTTGGTTTTGATACCATAGTAACAGTACAATCGCTTCAAAATGGCTCGTTTCATCGTGTGGATGTGTTTCGATACTCGGATGGTGGCATGTATAGATGGTTCTCACATTCACTGCCGACAACCTCACCTCTCAAGGTCAGACAGGTAGCTGCTGGTATGAAGCATGTTCTTGTGTTGACAGAGGACGGTGTTGTATTCGAGATTCATAAAGAAACTGTTGTCACTGAACGCAAAGACATACCAGGAAATGTCAAGTTGATTGCATGTGGTGCAGACCACTCTGCAGTGGTGAATCAACAGGGTCATTTGTATACATGGGGATCAAATCTGCGGGGTCAATGCGGTCGAGGATACTCGGGAGCCGATATCATCGCACCAGATCAAGTGTTACATGCTGTACAAGTCACCAGCATTGCATGTGGATTACATTTCACTGTGTGTTGTTCATGTCTTGGGGATGTCTACTCATGGGGCACCAGCCAAGATGGTGCACATGGACATGATACGTCGACACTCTATACACCAACCCTGTTGGAATATTTTGGTGAAGATTCAGGAATGATGGCAGTGCAAGTATGCTCAGGATCAAGCCATACCCTGGTGAGAACAGACTCTGGGGTTGTGTATGGGTTTGGAAATAATGAATTTGGACAGACAGGTACACGGATGGGCACGACATCCGTCCCTCATCCTGTGACATGTGATTCTATTGACAAAAGAACTCCATGTGTTGATATCAGGACTGGATGGTGGCACTCACTGTTCAAGTATGCATAACATATTTTTACATTTGTTTTCGCAGCCATAAGAGCTTTTCATCAGAAATTTCCGAGCCTACACTTTGCACGACTGCTGCACCAGTCAAATTACCTATCTCTAAACATGTAACAAGTTGTAAACGCTGCAAGAATCCCCATAGAAATCCAGCAGAAAATGCATCACCTGCGCCTGTTGTATCCACAACATGGTCAACCTGATATGCAGGAACACACATCTCATCTCCATCAGATGTAAATACCCTACATCCGTATTCTCCTAATGTTACAACCACAGCAAGACACACTCCACAATCCAGCATATAATGTGCGCTCTGCGCAACATAGTCTATTCCCTCTGAGACACTGCTGAGTTGTGATACCTCTCGAGCCTCATCTTCATTACAAAAGCATACATCTACCTTGTCAAGAATTCCCACAATCTCTTTGGAAAATTTCCGAACAATTTCAAACGACGCCAGGTCCAACGCAATAATGCATCCCTGCTCTTTCCCCATGTCTACCAACCTTTCTACAAAACCAGTGTAGTACAAGCAATATGCAGACACAAACAACACCTTTGCCCCTTCAAAGTACGATGGATCCAAATCATCAACCCCAATCCTAGCAGCAGATTCAAACATTGGCCTCATGGTCCTCGTATTCCCACACGTCACAACACAACAACATCCAGTATTCCCCTCCTTCACAAACAGATACCCCACATCTATACCCGCATCCTCCATACTCTTCTGAAACAAACGACCCCACGCATCATCCCCCCGACCACCAACAATCCTACACTGTGTACGTCCAAGACGTGCCATATTTCGAATCACATTTGACGCAGAACCACCAGGTTTCGATTCAATCTTTCCCACACACTGTGACAAGAGTACCTCCATTTCCTCTGACGATATCGGGTGACTTCCACCCAGTTCATCCCCAGAAACCATGTCTCTCATTGTTTCTTCATCATCGACGACAATGATGTGATCCACAATACCGACTGGTTGGACTGTTACAATATCACACATCTGAATGTGAATGGAGGAGTAATCTTTTGGTGAATATCAAAATGGAATCATGAGTGAGTAGACTAGTCTAGTACTAAATCCTACAAGGAATTAAAATAATGATACTTGATTATGCCATGCGTAGTATCAGATATTACAGGTAATAGAAAGAAAGAGAGATGCTGGGAGTCCTATTGGTAAGCAAATGATCGATCACGACGTGTACACCTATCGAAACGGTTCAACGTGATGTCAAGGTGTATCACGCACATCTGTCTCTGCATCGTTCACTGTAGTAGACATGGTTGCTGTCACACAGTGTGCTAGTGTAATATACAACCCATGTAGACACATGATGCTCTCTTTTGAATGTTCAACATGCCAACCGGCACTCAATCTATGATTTCTATGCACCTAGTCTCATAGAAGTTATAGTAATAGATACCAGAAACACATGCATCGGGTGTCGTCATCATATGTAGATTGATGGATGGCAATGGACCCAATAGGAACTGAACAACCTTGTGGTTGTTACATGCATGTACTGTGAGGCATGGAAGTTCACTGTAGGATTGGTAGGGACATTATACTTTTTGCCTCGTTCAGGTTGCTACAAGATCTGAATATGGATGAAGATCTCCCAAGAGGAAACAAGATGCAATGTTTCCACCAGCTAGTGGATCCACTCTCTCCGGAGAGCCAGGCTATAGCCGTAGCTACGATTCTGCAGAGGGTGATTACGTTTTTTTCAGTCAATACGGCACGTCTTCGACTCAGTAGAGAATTAAAAAATACGTACGTATTTCACTACATAACCATAAATCTACCACATGCAGGGTAGCTTTGCTGTGAATCATTTTCGCGCCTCTCTTGTGACAAAAATCACAACAACAGCATAAAAAAACAAGAGCAGGGGTTGGCCCTACTACATTTGGTTGAAAGAGCGATGCAATAGTAGACGTGTGTTCAAGTAAATACACGAATTAATGCAGAATAGTGACACTCCGACGACAACGTCGTCAGGTTTTGACGATGCTGTGTTACCTGCCCCAGCTGTGAGGCATTTTCCCATTGTTGGAGCAAACCCGGGATCTCGGTATGTGTTTATACTATTCTATCTGTTGTATCCCTGATCGTTGCTGATGGGTCAAGATAGCTGCTTACGCGGATCACTTGAATAACAACTAATTTCATTCATGCAGGTGTGGTCACACTCTGACGACCGTGTTGGGGCCAAATGGTGACTCAAGTTCGGCAAAATTAGTTTTATTCGGTGGAGCGACAGCGCTGGAATGGTCTGGGAAGGGTACTCCGACGGACCCACCCACGCCTGCTCCCTCTGCCTCTGGCATTCGACTGGCCGGGGCGACGAATGATGTTCACATATTCGATGTGAAGATGGGGAAATGGGAAAAGGTGGTACCACAAGGGGACGCACCGTCTCCGAGGGCTGCGCATGCTGCTGCCGCGGTTGGGAATATGGTTGTTGTGCAGGGTGGTATAGGTCCCTCTGGATTGTCGCCAGAAGATCTCCACGTGCTCGATTTTACGAATTTTGACAAACCTAAATGGCATAGAGTTATTGTACAAGGCGCTGGACCTTCTGCTAGATATGCACACACGCTTGCGCTTGTTGCGAATAGGTTTTTAGTTGTCAGTGGTGGGAATGATGGGAAGCAGACGCTTGGAGACTCATGGGCGTTGGATACCTCGGAGAAACCATACCAGTGGCGTAAGGTGCAAGGGGATAATTCGATTGAACCGACTGCAAGAATGTATGCTTCAGCGGCTGCCCGGTCAGATGGACTTTTGTTAGTGTCGGGAGGAAGGGGGACTCGTGGAAACCCCCTTGGGGATGCCTTTGGTCTCGCGCGGCACAGGGATGGGAGATGGGAATGGGCCCCTGCTCCTGGGACTATGCCTTCTCCTCGGTATCAACATGGATCTGTTTTTATTAATGGTAGATTACATGTCATTGGAGGCGCTGTGGGTGGAGGGAAAATGGTTGAAAAGGGGCCGGCAGTTGTAACTCTAGATACAACACCTGGCATGTGGGTAAGCCAGGCAGATCCAGGTGCAGAAGAGGATCTCATGCGTCGTTGCAGGCATGCAGTGGCAGCCATTGGACCGTATGTGTTCATACACGGTGGCCTGAAAGGAAGTACTCTTTTGGATGATTTCTTGCTGGCAGAGGATGCCACAGGAGCAGGGGAACTCTCTGTCTGTGATCCACGATCACTGCCATGGCAAGAGTGGATTGCAGCAGCGCATGGCGTTGCTGCTGCGCAGCATCTTGCAGTTGCAGCAGCTGAAGAGGCGGAAGCTGCTGCTGCTCTGAATATCAAACGGGTAGAAAAGTCTGGAGACTTGAAGCAATATGACCCAAACATTGGTGTGCGGCTTGCATCAGAGACTCCTGGTTCTGTCAGTCTTGCGCAGCGGAGGGAATTCCCACAGGGCAGAGACATGCCCACACCTGATATTAGACTCTATCATCGGGCAGTTGTTGTAGCACATGAGCCAGATGGTCAGTTGCGTGGATTAGTTAGGCAACTTTCCATCGAGCAGTTCAAGAATGAAGGCAGAAGAGTAAGTATGTTGGATAGTTCTGGTGGAACACCTGGTGATCTCAAGACAACACCATTGGTAGACCGAGCAGTAGTATCGGATGTAGGGATCCAGAAACCATTTTTAAATTTATTAAATCCTCGAGAATGGAGAGAGTCGGATGTTACAAGAGACTTTCCGTACTCGTTTGAACAAATTGCCATGCTCTGTGATGCTGCAGAAAACATATTCAGGGCAGAGGAAACTGTGCTGACGCTCCAGGCACCAGTAAAAATATTCGGTGACCTACACGGGCAATTTGGAGATTTGATGAGACTGTTTGATGAATACGGAACACCTTCGACCGCTGGTGATATTACATATATTGACTACTTGTTCCTTGGTGATTATGTTGACAGAGGTGCACACTCTCTCGAGACAATATGTCTTCTTCTGGCTCTCAAGGTTGAACACCCCACACACATTCATCTGATTAGAGGAAATCATGAAGCTTCCGATATCAATGCATTATTTGGATTTAGGCTAGAATGCTTGGAACGACTTGGTGACGAAGATGGTATCAAGGCATGGCAGCGATTGAATGATTTGTTCAATTGGCTCCCACTCGCAGCAGTTATTGAAGATCGGGTGCTCTGCATGCACGGTGGCATCGGCAGATCAATTACATCTATCAATCAGATACAATCATTGCAGAGACCCCTCACCATGGAGGAAGGTGGCATGGTCCTCATGGATCTCCTGTGGTCAGATCCCACTGTCAACGATGGTGTGGAAGGGGTCCAACCATCTCCTCGAGGTCCAGGCCTCGTGACGTTTGGCCCCGATAGGGTCATGGAGTTTTGTGAAAATAATGGACTTCAAATGATTGTCAGAGCACATGAATGTGTGATGGACGGTTTCGAGCGATTTGCTCACGGTCATTTGATTACTCTGTTTTCAGCAACAAACTATTGTGGGACTGCAAATAATGCAGGTGCAATCCTAGTGCTGGGACGAGATAATGTCATGGTTCCAAAGCTGATCCATCCACTACCACCATCAACCCCTCGAGGGAGCCCAATAGCCGGAAACGGAGCAGAAGAAGAACCTCCGACACCGTACCATGCAGGCAGTATTGCAGACACATGGATGGCATCTGTGAATGAGGAAAGGCCCCCCACCCCACCAAGAGGCCGCCCAGGAGGTCCCTCTGTTTTCATATAAATAATATAAATATTAGTACATGTTATGAATATCCTCGATATACGGTAAACCTGGTCTTGCACCCAGCTTTGTGCATTTGACAGCAGCAACCAAACACCCGAGCAGTGCTCCCTGCACAGGTTGAATGCCAGATGCAATTGAAAACAACATGGATCCTATGAATGCATCACCTGCACCTGTTGTATCAACAATATACTCCTGTGGTATATCGGCAGCCTGAATCGCAGTCATGACGTAGCAGTCATTCCCTGTCGCAGTAGACCCTCGTGAAGAGACATATCTGCTCCCTGCACCCACATCTGCATTCATCTGTGCAGCCTTTTCTGCAGCCTCTTGTTTCAGCTGCTCCGAACGTGCATCAGTATCTGTGCTTTGTTCCACTCGAAAAGGATCTGAGACTGCGTATGAGCGGGCTGATACTCGCATCCCGGTCTCGGGAAGAATGACATATGGGAGCTTGTCAGCAGATTGGTGCTGAGCCCTTGCAAACAGTTGGTCAATCTCAAAAGACATCCCCGACACTCTACATTCAAGGTCTGTCTTTTCTAGAAGCAGTGCTCCTCGAGATCCAAGAGTTGTGCTTATCCAGCAGGCATGCGGCAGAGAACCGAGTATCTCAACCATGGCATCGGCGACGTTTTCCTTGCCAGTCCATTGCTGTGGAAAGTGGGCAGACGTGATGACATAATCAGCATGATGCAGAAGGACATCGAGACCCGGTCTCAATCTCTCTGCTTCCACCAAGACTGGAATACCTTTTTCACGAGCTGCCTTTGCCAATATCGCCGCAGCTTCAGCCAATCGTCCGTCAAAATACACTGCAGATGCACCCTCCAGGATGCTATCCACCATGTCTTGTGTCATCTCCTCTGGAGCAAACACATCTCCCGGAGTGTGAATGCACGTCCTCGTATTCGTTTCTTTATCCACAATAATATACGTGAATGGAGACTTTCCCGACCGAACCAAGTAATCAGTATCCACTCCATCCTTGACAAACTCTGCAACAATAGCATCCCCAGCAGCATCACATCCAATTTTTGACACCACACGGGGTCTCATATGAGCCCTTCCTAGCCTCGATGTAGCAGTCAGAGCATTTCCACAGTTACCTCCACCTTGCATCTCTAGATCCTCTGTCCTCATTTTATCATCTGGGCGAGGAAACGATGCCACCGATGCCAAGAAATCCATACCAACACTCCCCATACCCACCACCACCCTACCCTCTTGTTGCTCTTGATGGTGACGCACGATGACATTTCGAGGTTTGATCATGTGTGTTTGTTGATTCTTCAGAACAGACATCGGCCTTCTACACAAGGCCATTGTGTGAATTCTTGTTGTTGTTGTTGTGAAATGTTTTGAATTGGACCAATGGTACCGACACATGATCCAAATACATGATACGTTCTACACCTTACACAATAGAACAATAATTAAATATAACACTACTCAACAGGTGACCTGACCTCGGACATATTGACACAGTTGTCCAACCTTGAGTGGTTGTCGAGGTCGTGGTTCTTCAGCCACATCCACCACCATGTGAATTCTATCCTCTTGTCCATCATTCTTCACGTAATGCTTCAGTCGATTGTTCAACTCAAATACAGTACCTTCCTCTGTATGAATTTTGATGCATTCATCATTGTCACAAACATGGAATGACACAGCAGGGTTTGATGCAATGACAAAGTGAATCCGGTGTCCATCTTGAGAGTACCCACCAGAATCCACATGTGGCTTGATCTCACTTTGTCCCGGCATGAGTGCAAACTGAACACGTGTGATGTAGTCATAATGCTTTCCTAGTAAGTGCTGCAAGAGTGGTTTCACAAGATGGCCGAATGTGTCACGATACCAAGGGAATTCAAATACATTCTCTGCATCTCGATCAGAAAAGATGAGATGAATTGTTTTCGTCCCTGGCTTGAACTGTGCTAGCTGGCCATCTCGGCCCATAATATACGCATTTGCTTTCTTCTGATATTCTGGGTCCCAGTAGTGTGCTGGCATTGCCAGGACGGCCTTTTTGAGCTCAGAAAGGTCTTCATGGTATAAAATCATCTGAACACCACCATCAAAGCCAACCCTTGTGTTCTTCCTGGTATTGTCCAGCCTGGGATATCCACTGTCCCAGTGGACTGAATCAATAGATGGGGGATACTGGCTCAACGGATCATCTGCAGGTAGCTTGATATATGACTGTGACGACTGTGCCGACAGTGCCTTGCGGTACAATCCAGGGGGCTCTGATGTCAGGGCAACGGTGGTACTCTCTGGTACCAGATGTGGAGCAGAAATCACATTCAACAACCCTTTGGTTGGTAGCTGCCTTCGAAACAATAATTTCTTATTCTCTAAATCAAACGCAGCAATGTCACATTGCAAATTCTCATCTGCTCTATTCTGTCTCTTTTGAGAAGGTGCAATGCCAAAAAATGCAATCCCATCAATAACACAGAGTCCCTTTAAAAACACCTGACCATCTACAGAGTACAGGGTCTCGATACGCTCTGTTTCTATATTAATATGTGACAGTGATGCATGGTTTGAGTCCAAAAATAGAATGGAATCGCCCATCTGAATAGCTCCATGACTCTGCAACCCTACATTTTCAATCCTCTTGACAACAGTGCCAGAATCCAAGTCAATCTTGGCAAGGATTGATGGTCCAAGATTGTGCAGCATAGCCCACATGTACTTGCCATCCCTTGTAGGTGACAATGTATTCACGTGTTCCTTTTTGGTAAACAGATCCATGCGTCGAGAAAGTGTCATGTCAGGAAGCCGCAGCTCCAGGATACCTCCACGCTCTGTATCAGCAGCATAGACAAATTTCCCACGTCTCACGACATCATGTGTAAATTTTGAGTCAATTTCAACTGATTGAATCTTCCTCTTTGTCTTTTCTTCCAATTCCACAAGGGATTCTACAGCAGTCTCTGGCTTCCAATTATGAGGTCTCGACACATACCACAACGTGGTTTTGGAATCATCTCCATAAAACCCTCCATAATAGATACCATGCTTTTCATCGAGTACTTCTACATCATCTTTCTCTACATCATACCACATCAGCCTCCCATGACTTGCCAGCAACAGCCTTGGTTGTTGTACAGGCGTTTGATCATCATCATCAAGTGCCACGTGGGATAGGTCTTCACCTCGTTCATTATACCCAGGATGATGAAGAAAAAGATTGTTTCTTTCTGTATGATACGGGTCACGAGGCAACTGGAGCATTCTGGTATTCCACAGAGTTATTCCACAAGAAGCAACCACAATCATGAGAAACAACACACACCCATGATATCGTAGCAACCGAATCTGGTCAGTGCTATACGCATGAGATTTTCGAATCATCATTCCTGGATTTTTCTTTCTTTGTCCCTGTTGTTGTTGTTGTGGTGGTGGTGGTGGTGGTTTACGAGAGAGAACTTGTTCTGTCTAGAGCATCATCATTCACCAAGCTTGTGTATTTTTTCGTTCGTTTCAAGGGGTCTCTACAAGGTTATTCGTCATCATGGTTTTTTTATCATATTGATGTAGATATATTGCAATTACAATGGAAGAATCTGAAGAATGCTGACAGTAGTTTATTTAAATAAAAATTTTCCTGAATAATTCAGGGAAAAAAGTTACTTTTTCAAACTGAAAAATCCACGTGATCAAATGTCATCATCATGTGGCACATTGTCCACATAAATACATATGTGTGTATTACTAGTACTACTATACCAAGGAGTGCCATCATAGGTGTTGATGATGGGTCCCTCATCTCGAATGATGGGTGGGTCCACATGTGTGGTGGTAAGGAAGAGGAGGAGCGTCTTTGAGTCTTCATTTCAAAGGAACTATAGAGTCAAGAATCGTGGATCATTATGCAGTATTTCTATGAATCGATTGCTTCCTGTTGTTCTTGGAGCAAATGGGACCAAGGGAAGGATTGAGTCCAGCAAAACCACTAGTCACACTGTACACGTTCGTAGCATGGCGACAACTAGCAGTCAGTATGGATTAGAACGGGAGGTAAATCTCTCTGCAAGTGAAATGTATGACGTCTTGATGCCTGATCAAGAGGATAGGAGGATGCTCATGCTGTGTGTGGGTATCAACATTTTGTCAGTAATGTCGTACGTTGTGGTGGCACCGTGCCTGGGTAAGGTTATTGATGTAATATCCGCACCACAGAGTACGTATGGAGCCCTTGCAAAAGCCGTTGGTGCTCTTGCGCTGGCGTACATTGCATCAAACACCACCCTTGCTGCACAAGTCCAACTTGCATCCTCTGTTGGCGAACGACTTGCTACAAGAGTAAAGAGCAGATTATTTGCTGCAATGATGGCACATTCATATTCTCCTTACTCGACGATTTCTTCTGGTACAATGATATCATGGCTAGGAAATGACATACAGGTACTGCAGACTACAGTTACCAAACTTCTTGGTGCCAGAGGAATTCGTTCTGGATTGGAAACAGTTGGGATAATTTGCGTCTTGTTGTGGCTGAATTGGTTATTGGCAATCATTTTGCTTGTATCTGCACCAATTCTGACACCGCTAGTGCTCTCTGCAGCAAAGAAGATTAAGTTCCTGTCAGAGGATGTTCAAGAGGCGCTCTCACGGACATCATCTGCTGGCGTTGAGATCCTTGAGAACCAGAAAATCATTCGAGTCAACCAATCAGAAGATTCTCAGATAGATAGGTATAGAAAATGTGTAGATGAACAGAGTGCAACAAACACGACATTGATTGTGTTTCAGGCTCTCCTTGACGTGTCTGGGAGGTTGAGAAATGTCTTTTGTGTCTTGCTCACTGTCGGATTAGGTGCTCATCTTGCATTGATGAATCAAGTGACTGTAGGAACCTGTTATAGCTTTTTTATATATGGTTTTGGGTTTGCATTTGCATTGAGCAATGTGGCACAGAGTGTTGGAGAAGTTTCCAAGGTTCTTGGTGCTTGCCGAAATGTTGCTGCCTCTATGCTGGCATTCTCAGAAAATGAAAATGAAAGTGATACCGCAACTACTATCATTAATGACCTTGAGATAGAGTTTAGGGATGTGTGCTTCAGGCATCCAGATGGGTGGACAATGGAAGGCATGAGCTTCACCATGCCAGCACATTCTACGACAGCCCTCGTCGGTCCATCAGGAGGAGGAAAGTCGACAATAGCATCATTACTATTAGGTTTTCACACGCCTGAATCCGGAGAAATATATGTCAATGGCACTCCACTTTCTAGCATTGACAAGGCCTCATGGCGAAGGATGATTGGCATGGTTGAACAGAGACCAGGCCTCCTCGTTGGCAAGGTGAGGGATATAGTATCATATGGAAATCAGGAAATGTCCGAATCTGAAATTATTGATGCATTAAAGCAGACGCAGTCATTAGGGTTTGTAGATAGTTTGCCAGATGGCATGGACACTGAGATTTTTAATGGCAAGATTGGAGTCAGTGGGGGTCAGTCCCAGAGATTGGCACTTGCACGCGCTCTAGCAAGGAAACCCAAGCTTCTCATCTTGGATGAGGCTACATCGGCTCTAGATGTTGACACGGAAACCAAAATAAGTGGCGGGCTTGAGTTTTTAGGATGCCAGCCAACCACCCTTGTCATTGCACACAGATTGAGTACCATACGGCGGGCAGATTCTATTATTGTTGTACAGAATGGAAAGATTGTAGAACAAGGAACCCATGACGAGTTGATTAGAAAGAGTCGCGTATATGCTCGCCTGATGGAGCAAGTATCATCAGGCTTGAGCGATGAGGATGAGGGGAGGATGAGGGAAGCAGTGACCACATCACATTCTGCATCTCTCCTTTCATAAAGTAATAATAATGTGTACCATTCTTTTTTGTAATACAAAGAAGAATAGAATACTATATGTGTATGTATATGGTACTATTTTACTCACATCTGCAGAGATATAGACTAGAACCCTCAATCTGCCCTGAGGCATCATATCTACGACCTTTTCCCAATTGGTCTCGCAAGATTCTGGTGATGAATCTTTCGTTACATGCTGCCTTCAAATGACACCCCAAGGAAGTATCTAGCCCCGACAGTAATACTACGTAATTAAGCTGTATCTATAATTGAATTTATTCCAAATTTGCAAACATCCTTGACAAATCGTATCCGAAAGGGCGCAGGTTCGAATCCTGTCACGGTCAGCAACCATCCAGGAAGCAGTAGAGGTCCTGGATTGGAGACCGTGTGGTGGAGTGGTCTAACACGTGCGAATCAGGAATTTTTTGTATCGTTATTCAACAAATCCATCAGACCCCTCTTCATGAAGATAAATATCAGTAGCGTTAAAGCTCGATAATGTTTCTTCGCTTCTCTGTTGTGCCCAGGCAAACTGTCAGGCAGAGCAAAGCATCTGCTAACTTTCCAGTGATTCTTCTAGCCACCCTCATGCCATATTTATGAGATCTTCATATAACTCGTAAATAGTATGTAGATAGTGCCTGATGGGGATGTGGACAGGATGTCAG
>PJEL010001974.1_pt1 | contig 19541 bp, 14 predicted proteins | sample 1853271 | NCBI WGS metagenome assembly PJEL01 (sample SAMN08108733, study PRJNA415343) | Invertebrate metagenome, whole genome shotgun sequencing project. | host: Globobulimina | place: Sweden: Gullmar Fjord | collected 2015-08
TTTTAAGCTCTACACCTGATATTGTTTTAGGATAGCCAACCGGCTGTTGATCAAGGCGCTGTTGTAATTGTCGGTAAACTGAATTCGCATTATTCATTAGCTGTCTCCTTAGAATAAGAAAAGTGTATAGGATCTGAACAATAACAATTAAAAATAAAAAATTCTAAGCGGAAAAATTATAATATGATAAAACTAATTCATAACAAATAATTATTAAAAGGGAAGGATGTCAAGAATATTTTTTAGTGTTAATGTTGGAACAATAAGAAAACGCCCTTTTTAGGGGGCGCTGTCTTTTTATTTTTTCAAATGGAAGTGGAGTAAATTAAATCATTAAGATTTAAGCGTTGGATAATCTGTATAGCCCTTCGCTCCGGTGGTATAAAATGTACTTTCATCCCATTCCGCTGTTTCTGCTACGGCTGCAAATCTCTCAACCAGATCCGGGTTAGAAATAAATGGCTTACCGTAGGCCACCAGATCAGCCAGTTTGTCATTTAGAACCTGGTTCCCTTTTTCCCTATCAAAAGCTGTATTTATCATAAGTGTACCTCTATATATTGGTCGGTAATGTTTCGCTATATGAGGTTCTGCTCCGGGCACGTCTGTTACATCTGTAAATGGCTCCGAAAGATGAAGGTAAGCAAGTTCATAATCATTGAGTCTGTTTACTATGTAGTCAAATGTGGGAATGGTTTCTTCATCTAAAGTCATTCCAAATATGCCATGAAGCGACGGGTTTAACCTAACTCCTATACGGTTTTCAGGAATATATTTTTTCACCTCTCCTATGACTTCAAATAGAATTTTTGCTCTTTTTTCTATCGCTCCGCCATATTCATCAGTCCTTATATTTGACGTTCTGCTGAAAAACTGATGAAGCAGGTAGCCGTTGGATGAATGTATCTCAACACCATCAAAATCTGCAGCCATGGCATTTTTAGCAGCCCTGCCGTAATCAGCAATCGTTTCTTTTATTTCCTCAATTGTCATCTCCTTTGGGGCAACAGTATCCTTGAAACCTTGTGGAGTATAAGACTGGTCATTCGGGTTTAATGCAGAAGCCGATAACGGCAGCTCTCCATTGTGAAAATCAGGATGAGACATACGTCCTACATGCCACAGCTGAAGAAAAATTTTGCCTCCTTTTGCATGGACGGCAGCCGTCACTTTTTTCCAGCCTTCCACCTGTTCATCGGAATAAATACCAGGGGTGTTTATATAGCCCACTGCCCGTTTTGATATCTGGGAGCCTTCGGATATAACTAGACCTGCTGACGCCCTCTGAGCATAGTACTCAGCCATAAGATCAGTTGCAATACTACCCGGGTTGTCAGCCCTGCTTCGAGTCATGGGAGCCATAACGACACGGTTTTCGAGAGTAAGGTCTTTCATGTCATACTGAGATAAAAGTGTTTGTTCGTTTTTCATAAGTTTTCTCCTTATAAGCTTAGTTCAAGAAGTTTACCGGCTACGTCCGGCGTTATATTATTTTTTTCTCCGAGTTTTGTCATTCCATGCTCTTTAAGCTGATCAATAATAACGGGTATGCACTCATCAGTAATATTGTAGTCACTTAGGCGTGTTCCAACACCCATAGAGTTGAAAAAATCGCTTGTTTTTTGAATTGCCTGATCAATTTTTTCTGTCTCATCACCCGTTGTTATTCCCCATACACGTTCAGCATATTGGATTAGTTTATCCTTTTTTTCATCTCTTCGTAACTTAAGTAGTGACGGAAGTACAATTGCCAGTGTTCTTGCATGGTCTACACCATAGATAGCAGTTATTTCATGGCCTATCATGTGAGTCGCCCAGTCCTGTGGTACCCCGGAACCGATAAGACCATTTAATGCCATTGTAGCGCACCACATAAGATTACTTCGAACATCGTAGTTTTTTGGCTCAACAAGTGCTTTCGGCCCGTCTTCTATTAATGTTAAAAGCAGTCCTTCGGCAAACCGGTCCTGTACTTTTCCATCAACAGGGTAAGTGAGGTATTGTTCGGTTATATGGATAAATGTATCGACAACGCCGTTGCTTATCTGTTTAGCGGGTAAGGTATATGTTGTTTCCGGATCGAGTATAGAAAAAACAGGAAATACCGATGGGTTTGAAAAAGGTAGTTTTGCACGCAAAGCTTTATTTGTGATTACAGATCCACTGTTCATTTCAGAGCCTGTGGCTGGTAAGGTGAGCACTGTACCGAAGGGTAGGGCAGCTTTTACTTTAGCTCCGAAGCTGGTAAGGATTTCCCATGGTTCACCTTCGTAAAGGCTTGCGGCAGCAATAAATTTTGTTCCGTCAATAACAGAGCCACCTCCCACTGCTAGAATGAAATCGATTTCTGAGGCACGAACCAGCTCAACACATTTCATCAATGTCTCATAGGATCGACTCGGCTCAATCCCGGAAAATTCAATCAGTTCGTATTTGTTAAGATTTTTTTTGATTTTATCTAAAATGCCGTTGGTTTTAACGCTGCCGCCACCATAGGTAATGAGCACTTTTGATCCAGTAGGAATTTCTTTTTTTAATTTGCCTATCTGGTTTTTCCCAAATAGAATTTTTGTAGGATTTTGGAAGGTAAAATTCAGCATTGTATTTCTCCTTTATTAGATTATAAGTCATCCCGAGTTATTTTATTACTGCCTCCAGGCATTTTGTGTGCAGCGGGGAAGCAGGTGAAAAACTTATGGTCTTAAAAAAACCTGAAAGAGCATAGTTATTGTTTTACGTATAGAGTCCGTTGATTTCTCAACTTTCATCCTTAAAAGAGCTCCTTCCCATACGTCCCAGCAAAAGCCTGCAAGTGTATCAGCAGAAATATCTTTCCTTGCAAGACCAAGCACCTGAGCCCTTTCCAAGTGACCTGCCAGTCTGTTGCACCATAAATTTTTTGCGTTGTTGAGAGATAATCTGCAGCGTTTACTTGACTCCGCCAATTCGCCTGCCAGATTACCAATAAGACATCCGATGGATACTTTTTGTTCTTCCTGCATCGATATCATTTGTTCAAAGCTATTTTGGAGCATTAAAAGCGGATCATTTTCCGGGCCTGATGCTATCCAATCCACCCAGAGTTCATCAAGTAGACTTGTGTAATACCCAACTATTTCAGTGGCAAAATGTTCTTTACTCTCAAAATAATTATAAAAAGAGCCCTTGGGAACTTGTAGTGAGTCGACAATCTCTTTTATTCCTGTTCCGTGATAACCTTTTTCCCCAAACAGCACAACTCCTGTTTTGAGAAGATTAATATATCTGTCTTTATTTTTCATATCAGAAATATATGACCGGTCGTCTCAAAAGTCAATTGAAAAAAATGTTTTATATTTAATATATTGATGAAACGGGAAAATATTGTAATATTAAAAATTAATGCGCTTCGCATAACCCATTTATCCAACTTTTTAAAAGTTGGGCCCCCGGTAGGGACTTTCTCGATAATCCTGCCTTAAGAATTGAACCGGGCAAAACACCCCGGCTGAAGCGAATTGATACCTATTAAATATCAGCAAAAGAACACGGAGGCCTTATGATGAAAAAAATTGCAGTATTGATGCTTTGCTTTTTTATATCGATTGGTGCAGTACAGGCAGAAGAAAAGAAGAATATCGATAGGGTCGAAAATAATGGAAGCAAAATAGTAAAAGCTGCCTTCGATTATTGGAGAGGTCAGGCTTCAGTCTCAACAGTTGATATGACAATTCACCGCCCCGGCTGGGAAAGGAAGATGACAATTAAGGGCTGGACATTAGGTGAATCAGATTCTTTGTTTGTTATCATAAAGCCTCCCAAAGATAACGGCAACGGTACATTAAAGCAGGGTCAGAATATGTGGATATTCAATCCAAAAGTCAGCAAGGTAATCAAACTTCCACCTTCAATGATGTCCCAGTCATGGCAGGGGTCTGATTTTTCCAATAATGACCTTGCGAAAACAGATAGCCTTATAAAGGACTACGTACATGAGATTGAAGGGACACAAATTATTGACGGGGTAAAAATTTATCAAATCAAATCGATGCCAAAATCAGAGGCACCAGTTATATGGGGTATGATTAAATTAAAAATTCGGGAGGACAATATTCTTGTTTCCGAGACTTTTTATGATGAAGACCTTGAACCCGTTAAATCTATGACAGCCTCGAATCTTAAAATGACGAATAACAAGCTGTTTCCAATGAACTGGATAATGAAAAAATCAGATGTTACAGATGAATACACACAACTTTCATACCGTAAAATTGAGTTCAAAAAAACTTTAAGTAAAAGAATATTTACACGTACAAATCTAAAAAACCCTGGAAGATAACATTGGGATTATTATGAATGTAGAATTTAAAATGGCATGGCGTAATATCTGGAGGAACCCAAGAAGAACAGTTCTTACAATCTGTGCGATTGCGTTTGCGTCTTTTCTTCTTGTGTTTATGCTTTCGTTTCAATTCGGAAGTTACGAAACAATGATAAACACAACCGTTAAAATGAGTACAGGTCACTTGAAGGTTTATGCCAAAGAGTGGCATGGAAATAAAGAAATGAGATTTACCATTGATAATCCGAAAGCAGTTGCCGGGAGATTGGATAGAATTGCAGGTATTAAAGCGTATTCATTCAGAAGCTCCGGTTTTTCGCTGATATCTTCAGAAGATAGAACATATGGAGTTCTTGTTACAGGAATAAATCCCGAAGCAGAGGGAAAAATTTCAACAATTAAATCGCTGATTAGAAAAGGTAGTTATCTTGACGAGAATGACCAGAATAAAGTTATTGTTGGAGGTCTTCTTGCTAAAAATCTAAAAGTTAATATTGATGATGAGTTGACAATAATGGGGCAGGGTAAAGATGGCTCCGTCGCAGCTGCTGTCGTTATTATAAAGGGAATTTTTGAATCCGGGATGGATGAGTTTGATAGAAATGCGATTATGCTTGGGCAAAATGATTTTAATGAAATCTTTTCAATGAACGGCAGCGTTCATGAAACTGTAATTATTGCAGAGTCAATTACTGTTGTGAGCAAAATTAAAAAAGATATCAGAGGTGCGTTAAATGGGATCTCCAGTGAGAATTCCCTTGCTGTTTTCGACTGGATGGAAATTATGCCGGGTCTTTTACAAAGTATTCAGATGGATCTTGTAAGCGGGATTATCATGTACCTGATTCTTGTTATTGTTGTTGCGTTTAGTATTTTCAACACATTTGTAATGGCAGTCTTTGAAAGAACAAGGGAGTTTGGTGTTATGATGGCCATTGGAACAACACCTGGACGATTGACAAAGCTCGTTCTATACGAATCAGCCTGTATGACTTTTGTTGGGATTTTAGTGGGGATTATCTTAGGATGTCTTGTAACATTATGGTTTCAGAAACATGGTGTTTATATTGCTGGAACTGCCGATATTATGAGCCAATACGGACTTCCTGAACGGCTTTACCCTAAACTCAATATATTTACAGCATTGGCAGGGCCTTTAGCAGTATTTATGATCACGATAATTTCAGCAGTTTTTCCAGCTTTGAAAATAAAAAGGCTTAAGCCTGTTGAGGCGATGAACCATGTGTGAAAAAGGTTCGATGGGTTAAGGTACACCTTGTCTAAATTTAATAACAGGATGGTAAAATAGAATGTATTTAATATTAGCATGGAGAAATATCTGGAGAAATCCCAGAAGGACTCTTGTGATTCTTACAGCCATTATTATAGGAATATGGAGCATGATTATTTTTGGTGCTCTTATGCGGGGAATGGAAGGTGAGATGGTTAGAAATGGAATTAAATCTTTTACAGGCAGTATTCAAATCCATGAAAAAAACTATAGAAATGACCCTGTTGTTGAAAACAGTATGACGGATATTAAGCTTTTAACGAAAACCATTGAAGAAAACCTGCCCGAAGGGGCCAACTGGACGTCCCGTCTACGTGTTTCTGCTGTAATTTCAAATGCACGGCATTCATATGGGGTAACCCTTATGGGGGTAGAACCTGAAAATGAAGCTTTGGTTTCATTTATCGGGAATGCAATTACAGATGGCAGATACCTGAACTCCGATGATAATAATAAAATTATTGTTGGAAAAGCTCTGCTTGAAAAATTTCAAACAAAACCCGGCCGGAAAATGATTCTTATGGCACAAAATATTGAAAAGGAAATTTCATCGAAGGCGTTTAAAATTGCAGGTGTATTTAGTGCTGAGATGGAATCGGTCGAAAAACAATTCGTATTTGTAACGAAAAAAACATTAGCAAAAATGCTGAAAACAGGAGATGCAATCTCTGAAATTTCTATTCTTCTCCCCGGTACTGGAGTGAATGATGAGCCTGAAAGAAAACTGGCTGAAAAGTTGAAAAGATCTTTGCCGAAGTCAATTTATAAAATAGAAACCTGGAAAGAACTTCTTCCGATGCTTAAAGCCTACCTTAATATGACGGATGGTTTTTTATATATCTGGTATGTTGTGGTTTTTGTTGCTATGGGCTTTGGCATTGTTAATACAACATTGATGGCAGTCTTTGAAAGGATGAGGGAGTTTGGGTTAATGAAGGCCTTCGGAATGAAGCCTGTGCAGATTGTTAAAAGTGTTTTAACAGAATCTTTTCTGCTGCTGCTAATCGGGATTACTGCAGGTATTATTTTTGGTTTTGTATCCGTTGCTCTTCTTGCAGAAAAAGGAATAGATCTTTCAGCGCTTGCGGCCGGTGCTGAAATGTGGGGAATGCCACGAGTTCTTTATCCTGAAATCTGGCTTAAAGATGTTGTTATTGCATCATGTATTGTGCTGTTTCTTGGGCTTATTGTTAGTATTTATCCGGCAGTCAAGGCCGCAAGGTTTACACCGGTAGAAGCAATGGCACATAATTAATGACATAGCCATGGTTGTGACGTTGATTTTGCGGTGACGTTTAATTTGGCTGTGAAGTTGGAAATTGCGTTTGCTAATTGATGACTGAGATGAGGGAAATTATATATAAACAGATCTAATTAGCTATAGTTGTAAAAAAATATATAGAAGCATTTAGCTTATGCATATATGGAGGACTTGATGAATATAGTTGAAACTCTGAATATTAGAAAAACTTATCAGCAGGGGAAAGTTGAAGTTAAGGCTCTTGATGGTATCGATCTAAATATTAAACTCGGGGCTTTCACAGCCCTTGCGGGGCCGTCGGGTTCTGGGAAAACTACACTTTTAAATATTATTGGCGGACTTGATGGTGCCGATTCCGGCAATGTTGTTCTTGATGGTCAGGACTTTGGGAATATGAATCAGGCGGATCTGGCAAAAATGCGTCTTCAGAAAATCGGATTTGTCTTTCAGGCCTATAATTTGATTCCTGTGCTTTCCGCTTTGGAGAATGTTGAATATATTATGCTTCTTCAGGGCATTGGAGTTAAGGAGAGAAGAAAGAGGGCAAAAGAAGTTCTTGATGATGTGGGGCTGGATGGGAAATATGAGAGACGCCCTGCGGAACTCTCCGGGGGCCAACAACAGCGAGTCGCTGTTGCAAGAGCCGTTGCATCAAGACCGGCAATTATCCTTGCCGATGAGCCGACTGCGAATCTTGATTCAAAAACAGGAGAAGGGCTGCTTGAAATGATGAAGAAAATGAACGAGGAAAGGAAAATGACTTTTATTTTCTCAACCCATGACAATATGGTAATGGATTATGCAAATCGTCTTGTAAAATTAAAAGACGGGCATATTGAGGATGATATCTATAAGTGATGTTTACGGAAACCGATTTAATAAATTGTATCAACCGATTTGTTAAACTTTTTAAAAGTTTAGCCCCCGGCAGAGATATTCGCCTAAAAATATTTGTACTATATTTTGTTTGTGTTGGTTCCGCTTTTTCGATGGAAGGAATCGAAAATGAATGGGGAGGCCACATAAAACTTAACGGCTCCGCTGTTTTTTACGAAGGGGAAACCTTTTATGCACAAGGTGACGATGAAGAAGGTTTTGATGGTTTTGCAAATTTAAGATTAAAAGATAGACTGATTCTTACCGATCAACTATTTTTTGAAGTCCATTATGACTTATCTGTGGAATGGGGAGACACATTTGAAAAGACTGCTTTATTGAAGAAACAATTTTCTGTTTTTTCTGATAAATTCGGAGACTTTTCTCTATCAGATGATACGGGCCCTTTTGATTTAACAAAAACCTTAGAAGAGACAGATCATTATTATTCCCGGCATCGTTTCGACAGACTGCTTGTTTCATATAAGCCTTTCTGGGGAAATATTGTTGCTGGACGGCAGGCCGTTACATGGGGGAACGGTCTTGTTTTTAACCCCATGGACTTATTCAGTCCATTTTCACCATCTGATACCTCAAGGGAATATAAAAATGGTAATGATCTTGTCTCCATAAGGATAAATGCAGAGAAATTCGGTGATCCTGAATTCCTATATGTACCAGGAAAAGAAGATCACTCTGATAATATCAAAGCAGATCATTCGTCGTTTGCAGGTAAAATGCATTTTTATGCAGTAGAAACGGAATTTGATTTATTATTTGCAAGGCACTTTGATGAAAATATCGTTGGATTTGGGGTTTCAGGAACCTTTTTTGATACCGCATGGCGTACTGATCTTGTTTATTCTACTCTGAACAATAATGACGATAAGAATGGTTTTTTCACTTATATCGCAAATATCGATTACTCCTGGGTCTGGAAAGGAAAAAATCTCTATGGGCTGGTTGAATACTATCATAATGGTCTCGGCAAAAATGATAGTATCGATGCTTTGTTTGAACCTGAAATAAGTATGAGAATAGTCAGGGGAGAAATTTTTACCCTATGCAGGGATTATATCAGTTCGCAGATTCAGCTTGAAATCCACCCGCTTTTCAATATCTCATTCAATATTATCGCAAATCTCAACGATTCCTCAGGGCTTATCCAGCCCCATGCAGTCTGGAGTGTTACTCAAAATTCATCGCTCGATTTCGGCATAAATAAAGCATATGGAAAAAAGGGAACGGAATTTGGCGGAATCGGAGTGGCGGGCTCACCATTTTATTTTAAATCTCCAGAAAATATTTATTTAACGTTTTCTTATTATTTTTAATGCCATACCTAAATTTATTTAGAATTCCTCAGGATCTAATTTTTCGGATGGATAGGTTAATCTCTTTACTACCAATTCTTTTTCTTCTGAATTGATCTTCAGGTTAAAAGTGGTCAACAGGCTGCGGACCTGAGCTGCCTGGGAAGAAAGCTTTTCAGCCGCGGAAAATGTTTTTTGTGAATTTACAGTATTCATTTGGGTTACATTGTCTACCTGCGATAGCCCTATATTGACTTGGGAAATTCCAGTTGCCTGTTCATTGCTGGCTGTAGCAATGTCTCCCACCAAATCAGCTACTTTTGCGATGCTTTCAAATATTTTTTCCAATGCTTTGGTGTTTTTTTCCGCAATGGTATTTCCATTTTGTATTTTTTTCACTGCAGTCTCAATTAGTACTGAAGTTTCCTGGGCAGCCTTGGCACTTCGTGATGCAAGACTTCGAACTTCTTGTGCCACAACCGCAAACCCCTTACCGTGTTTACCGGCCCGGGCTGCCTCCACAGCTGCATTCAAGGATAGCAGATTGGTTTGAAAGGCGATATCATCGATTGTCTTGATAATTTTGGCAATTTGTTTACTGGAATCACTGATTTCATGCATGGCCACAACCATTTCTCCCATTTGGCGTACACCGTTTTGGGATGAATCACGGGCAATGTCAGAAAACTGATTTGCCTGAGTGGCGTTCTCTGCATTTGTTTGGGTTTGGGAACTTATATCCTGCATGGAACGGGTTATTTGCTGTAATGCAGATGCTTGTTCTATTGCAGCATCCGAAAGCGTCTGACTGGAAACAGATATATAACTGGAACCTGCATCGACCTGGTTTGCTGATTCAAGCAATTCGCTGACAATTTTATTTAGATTTAAGACCATTGTTTGAAGGCCCAGCCCAAGCTTATCTTCCTTGGAAGCAATGCTTACATTGTGGTCAAGGTTACCATTGGATATTGAAAGTGCAATATCTGTTTTGGCTTTCATATCATCCACAACCGCATTGAGTGCTGTTCCCATTTCACCCATTTCATCATTCCCCTCCGGCAATTTTGTGGAAAGGTCACCATTTTTTAATTTTCCAGCAAATTCTTTCACCCGAACAATCGGTTTGGACAGAGAATCTGCAAAAAAATAGGCTGCTGGCAGGAAAAGCACAATGCATAATGCGGCAACCAGGATTAATACATGAATCATTTGCAAAGTATTTGCATTGGCGACATCTTTTGAAAACAGTGACGAAATCGCACCAATGCAGGTACCTTCCTTATAAATAGGTAAAATGCTTTGGAAAAAAACTTTGCCATCAACGCTGATATCCTTATATGAAATAGCCTGTAAGGCAATGTCCCATTCATTATTTTTCTTTTGATACGATGCGAGATCGATAGTGGTATACCCCGGCAACGTGCCGACGGAAAGATTCTGGGAAGAAAAAATATTGATTTCGGTTTCAGTGAGACGTGACAATCCGTTTACAAAACGGTTACCAAGTTTTTGTTCGGCAACTATTATGCCGACTTGTATTGGCTCCAGCTGTTCTGTTTTTTCATTAAAGTCAAGGCCATAGGAGCCAGTCTGAACCACAAGTCCCATGAAAGCATCAAGTTTTTTCATATGTATAAATTCGGTCTCGGTCACTTTCCCTTCATATTTCAATTCAATTCCAGGTATAGAGACTGAATTTTTCCATGAGTCAGGTTTTAACTCCATACCTTTACTGATTTTCGCAAGCTTGAAGGGAGCTCCCAGGTCTTTCTGGGTATAGCCCATTAAGATCGCTTCTTTGCCTATTTTAAGAAAAGCTACTAAATCACCATCCATATCATAAACACGAATTCGGCTGATGTCAGTTGATTGTCCAAGGTTGTAAAGTGATGAAACCACCTCATGATAGACACTTTCAGTGAGCACCATATCATCACTTTCTTTTTCTGAAAACAGCAGTTGTATTTTATCAGGCATTCCATTCGTGGCAGCCATTTGTCTGGAACTGCTGAGCAGATTGTTTGCAGATGTCTTAATCTCCTGACGGATGATGTTAAATGATTTTTTTAAAAGATCGTTGGAAGCTTTCCGATTTTGATTTGTAATAAGATAGGATACAGTAATAGTGGAAATGACCATGACAATGATCAGAATCGCAGATGTATTCAACATAATTTTGTTTTTAATTTTCATAGAATACAGTCTTATTTCTAAGTCTTCATTAGTTACTCATTCAGGAGGCGGATGTATATCACAACAAAATCAAAATCTTATGTCGATTGATTTTAACGAGTTTTAAATTACTGAAAATGATCGATGTGTGTGTTCTAATATATCAAAAAAAAATTGAATATAACTAAAAGGAACGCCCATTGTTTATATAAAAATATCACATTGAACTTTCACTGTCAAGTTATGGAATGAAATCAAAGGACGGTTTACAACATGAAAATCAGGTATTTACAATCACATTCATCGTGTGATATTATTTAAAGCGTATAAAACTTTTCCTTTCTTTACTTAAGTACACGTCAATAAATGGCTAATTTAACCGCGTTTGCGCTGATGTTTTACTTGATATCAGCGTAAGACTCAAATTGTAATCTTCGAAATATTAATGCTATTTTCGGGATTGGAATTTGAACTTGACCAAATTATCCGATCTATGGACTGATACGAATTAGAAAGGATTCTTCACGTAATGATGCGATCCAATCAGGTTTTCTAATAATGAATAACATGGTTACTAAATATAATGATTTATTTCAGGTTATTTTTGATAGAAAAAAAAGGGGAAGAGTATAATGAAGAATTTTGTGATTTCTTTTTTTGTGCTACTGTTATCCACCAATCTGGCTGTTGCTGAAGAAGGAGTTACCGACACTGAAATTCACATCGCTCAGTTCGGTTCTTTGACCGGACCTGCTAAACTATGGGGTGGTGCTGTACATGGTTCAAGACTGGTTTTTAGAATGGTAAACGAGGCGGGCGGTATTTATGGCCGCAAAATTGTATATCATCCCATTGATGACTCTTACAATCCAGCCAAAACCAAGTCCTCGGTAAAAAGGATGCAGGAAAAAGAGCATATTTTTGCCTGGGTAGGCGGCGTCGGCACGACTACTAGCTGGACGGTAAAAAAATATTTGACCAATCGTAACATCCCATGGGTTGGTCCTGTATCAGGTTCCGATATCTGGGTTAATCCGCCCTCGCGCAATATTTTCGCCCTCTATCCTCACTATACCCTTGAAGCCAGAGAACTGAGCAGTTATGCAGTGGACAAACTGAAAAAAGAGCGGATTGCCATTGTTTATTTGAACGATGACTATGGCAAAAGTGGTTTCAAGGGAGCGGTAGAAGGACTGGCAAAATATAACCAGAAGCTTGTGAAGGCAATTCCTGTTCAGCGCAATACCAGCGATATGAGAACTATTGCGATTCAACTGAGGCAAGCCAAAGCCGATGCCGTTCTGCTTTGGGGCATACCCTTTCAGTCCTTGCGGATTATTATGCTCAGTAAAGAGATAAACTATGAACCCCAGTGGATGGCAGGCAGTTCATTTGCAGATACCGCCATCCTGTATAGGCTGAGCAAAGGCTTAATTGAAGGTATTATCGTATCCAACTATGCTACGTTTAAAAACAAAGCATTAATTGAGAAATATAAAGAGGCCCATGCACGTTTGGAAGATAAAGATGTTGAATGGAGCATCTACTATCATGCTGGTATCATGTTTGCCGAAGTGCTTGTGGAGGGGATGAAACGTTGCGGTCAGAACCTGACACGCGAAAATTTAATCAAAGCCATGGAAAGCATCCGGAATTTTGAAGGTATGGGATATCAAGTCAATTTTAAATCGTATAATTCCGACGATCCATCCTGTCGACAGGGTATTAACTCTATATATTTGCAACAGTGCATGAAAGGTGGTAAGCCGAAAATACTTACCGGTTGGCTATCAAAATAGATTGAATACAAAGTGACTATGTCAAATGTGAAATTGACATTATACAATTGAAAGCTTCGCAAAAAGTCAAAATAAGACGAGGCCATCAATATTGAATGTTTTTTAGATTTAACAGTAAATGATAAAAAATAGAATGAGAGAGAGAACTATGCTACAGAAATCATTGATAACAATTATTGTGCTATTGTTTATTGTATTTCCATTCATTAGCCAGGCTGTTGCTGAAGAAGGGGTTACCGATACGGAGATTCACATAGGTCAGTTTGGCCCTCTCACCGGACCTGCCAAACTATGGGGCGATCTCCTACATGGCGCCGGGCTGACTTTTAAAATTGTAAATGAGGCTGGGGGGATTCACGGCCGTAAAATTGTATATCACACCATTGATGATTCCTACAACCCTGCAAAAACCAAGTCTATGGTGAAAAGAATGCAGGAAAAAGAACATATTTTTGCATGGGTAGGCGGCGTCGGTACATCTACCGGTCTGGCAGTGAAAAGATATATTACCAAACGTAATATCCCATGGATATACCCTATGTCCGGTTCCGAAATCTGGTCCAACCCGCCAACACGTAATATTTTTGCATGCTATCCCCATTTTGATCTTGAAACCAGAGAGTTAAGCACATATGCGGTTACTAAGCTGAAAAAAGAGCGGGTTGCCATTGTTTATTTAAACGATGAGTATGGCAAAAGTGGGCTCAAGGGAGCAATAGAAGGTCTTGCAAAACACAACCAGACGCTTGTGAAGGCAATTCCCATTCAGCGCAGTACTAGTGATATGAAATCGATTGTTCTTCAACTGCGGAAAGCCAAGGCCGATACTGTTTTGCTTTGGGCTGTACCCTTTCAGTCCCTTCGTATCATTATGGTCAGCAAAGATATGAAATTTAAGCCCCAGTGGATGTCAGGAACTCCATTTGCTGCTTTCGGCCGTATATATAAGCTTAGTAGAGGTTTAATTGAAGGTCTGATTACTACGAATTTTGAACCGTTTGAAGATATTACGGCCACCGAGAAATATAAAGTAGTCTCTGCGCGCCTTGAAGATAAAAAGATTGTTTGGAACACTTCCTATTATCTTGGTATCATTGCTGCCCAAATGCTTGTGGAAGGGCTGAAAAGCTGCGGCCCTGACCTGACACGCGAAAAATTAATTAAAACCATGGAAAATATGAAGAATTTTAAAGGTCTTGGAACACCGGTCAGTTTTAAACCATTTAACCCTGAAGATCCATCCTGTCGACAGGGTATGAACTCGATATGGCTGCAACAGTGCATGAAAGGCGGTGAGTCAAAAAGACTCAGCGGTTGGCTTACAAAATAGTTTGACTGAAAAGTAGTTCTTTTAAATGTGAAATTGATACTACAAAAAAATTATATTTACTAATGATAGTAAGGAGTTATTGCAATGAAAATATCAAGATCTGGTTTTTTTCGGCAATCGGTTTTACTGGTCGGTTTGCTCATACTGGTTGGATGCGCTGCAGCCCCGGTGAAATTTGATCCCAAGTCTGTTGGACCGCAACTCATTGTTAATTGTTCCAATATAAGGTTAGGAGTGGTGAAACTGGTTAAAGATACCAGGATTATCTTTCAGGGCAAAGGGTTTGATCCCGACGATTCGGTATTTATTAATGTCATCGGGGTAAAAAAAGACGGTGAATTGATTGATATTCCCATTGCCGAGTCTGTCATTGATCAGGAAGGAAATTTTACAGCAGAGGTCTCAAAAATTGTGAAAGTTACGGAGTTACTACTGGCTGATGTCGAATTGAATGATGAAATGCAAAATTATCTCCTTATTACCCGTCCCCCGATTCCTCCAGGTAATTACGTAATCCGTGCCGAAAGTATGGAGTCGGAAAAAAAAGCGGATTGCCGCCTTGAAATTAAGGGGCCTTCCATTGGGGACAGTCTTAAAGACTGGATTGGCGTTTTGCTTGGTAAAATCAAAAAAGAATAACAGGTGAGAAGGCTATGCTGAAGAAATCATTGATATTATTATTTGTATTATTATTGGCCGCACTGCTGTCCACTAACCAGACTATTGCTGAAGAAGGGATTACCGATACGGAAATTCACATTGCTCAGTTCGGTCCTCTTTCGGGCCCGGCCAAACTATGGGCCAACCCTTTATATGGTACAGAACTGGTTATTAATATGGTAAACGAAGAAGGAGGTATTCACGGTCGTAAAATTGTATATCATCCCCTTGATGACTCTTTCAACCCGGCCAAAACCAAGTCAGCGGTAAAAAAAATGCAGGAAAAAGAACATATTTTCGCCTGGGTAGGCGGCATTGGAACATCCACTGGACGGGCAGTAAGAAAATATCTTACCAAACGTAACATCCCATGGATCGGACCTTTTTCTGGTTCTGAAACCTGGGTCACCCCGCCCTCGCGCAATATTTTTGCACTCTATCCCCATTATACCCTTGAAGCTAACTTACTATGCCGTCATGCTGTGAATAAGATGAAAAAAGAACGGGTTGCCATTGTTTATCTAAATGATGACTTTGGTAAAAGTGGTCTAAAGGGAGCTATAGAAGGGCTGGCAGAATACAACCAGAAGCTTGTGAAGGCAATACCCATTGACCGCAATACAAGCGATATGAAATCGATTGCCCTCCAACTGCGGCAAGCCAAAGCCGATACTGTTCTGCTCTGGATTATACCCTTTCATTCGATGCGAATCATTATGGTCAGTAAAAAAATGAAATTCTCTCCACAATGGATGGCAGGAAGCATGTTGTCCGATTTCGATAACATGTATATGCTGAGCAAAGGTCTACTTGAAGATATGATTACTGCGAACTACGCCCGATTAGACAATCAACCGTTAATTGAAAAGTATAAAAAAGCCCATGCACGCCTGGGGAAAAAAGATCTTAAATGGGGCACCTTCTATCATTCTGGTATCTTTTTTGGAGAAGTGCTGGTGGAGGGGTTGAGGCGCTGCGGTCCAAACCTGACACGCGAAAATTTAATTAAAGCCATAGAAGGTATCAGGGGTTTTGAAGGTATGGGAAGTAAAGTCAATTTTAAGCCATTTAATCCTAAAGATCCTTCCAGTAGGCAGGGTCTGAACACGGTATATTTGCAACAGTGTATGAAAGGTGGCAAGTCGAAAGTAATCAGCGATTGGCTAACAAAATAGAATGGACACAAAGTGACTGTGTCAAATATGAAATTGATACTATACAATTGAATGCTTCGTAAAAAGTCAAAATCAAAGAGACCATCAATATTGATTGATTTTTTAGGTTTAGCATTGAATTTTTAAAAAATAAAAAAGGAAAGAGGTCTGTGCTAAAAAAATTATTGAAATTACTTTTTGTGCTATTGTTGACCTCATTGCCATACACCAACACAGCAGTTGCTGAAGAAGGGGTTACAGATACGGAGATCCACATCGCTCAGTTCGGTCCCCTTTCAGGCCCTGCCAAACTATGGGGTAATTGCTTGCATGGGGCTGGACTGGCTTTTAAATTGGTAAATGAAGAAGGGGGGATTCATGGCCGTAAAATTGTATATCATCCCGTTGATGACTCCTACAACCCAGCCAAAACCAAGTCAGTTGTAAAAAGGATGCAGGAAAAAGAACATATTTTCGCCTGGGTAGGTGGTGTAGGCACATCCCCTGGCCGTGCAGTGAAAAAATATATTACCAGGCGTAATATTCCATGGGTCGGCCCTTTTTCGGGTTCCGATTTTTTTGTCACCCCGCCATCGCGAAATATTTTTGCACTCTACCCCCACAACACCCATATGGCCAGCACGTTAAGCAGCTATGCAATTAATAAGCTGAAAAAAGAGCGGGTTGCCGTTATTTATTTAAACGATGATTATGGTAAAAGCGGCCTCAAGGGAGCGAAAACAGGACTTGCAAAAGACAACAAGACGCTTGTGGCGGCAATACCAGTTACACGCAATACAAGTGATATGAAATCCATTGTTTATCAATTACGGAAAACCAAAGCCGATACTGTTCAGCTCTGGACCATACCTTTTCAGGCTTTGCGTATTATCATGGTCAGCAAACAGATGAAATATAACCCCCAGTGGATGGGAAGTAATGCGTTTTGCGATTCCGGTGTTATGTATAAGCTAAGTAGAGGTATAATTGAGGGGCTGATCATCTCCAACGTCCTTCCGTTTGAAGATCCAGCGTTGATTGAGAAATATAAAGATGCCCATAAACGATTGAATGGGAAAGATGTTGAATGGAGCGCCACCTATCATGCTGGTATCTGTATGGCCGAAGTTTTGATGGAAGGCCTGAAACGCTGCGGCCCTGACTTGACACGTGAAAATTTAATTAAAGCTTTGGAAGGTATACAGAATTTTAATGATCTTGGATTCCCAATTAGCTTTAAACCATTTGATCCCGAAGATCCATCCAGTCGACAGGGTATGAACTCAATATATTTACAACAATGTTTGAAAGGCGGCCAAACGAAAATACTCACCGGTTGGATTTCAAAATAGTTTGTTCTCAGAGTGATTGTTTTACTTATGAAATTGATACTAAGAAAATCTATTTTCACCAATGATAGCAGGGGGGGGTATTTCAATGCAAATATCAAGATCCGGTTTTTTTCGGCAATCACTTTTTGGGGTTGGTCTGTTCATGCTGGTAGGGTGCGCTACAGCTCCGTTGAAATTTAATCCTGATGTTGTTGGACCGCAACTCATCGTTAATCGTTCCAACATAAGATTAGGAGTGGTAAAACTGGTTAAAGATACCAGGATTGTTTTTCAGGGCAAAGGCTTTGATCCCGACGATTCGGTATTTGTAAATATCATCGGAGTGAAAAAAGACGGTGAATTGATTGATATTCCCATTGCCGAGTCTGTCATTGATCAGGAAGGAAATTTTACAGCAGAGGTCTCTAAAATTGTGAAAGTTACGGAGTTACTACTGGCTGATGTCGAATTGAATGATGAAATGCAAAATTATCTCCTTATCACCCGTCCCCCGATTCCTCCAGGCAATTACGTAATCCGTGCCGAAAGTATGGAATCGGATAAAAAAGCGGATTGCCGCCTTGAAATCGAGGGGCCTTCGATTGGGGACAGTCTTAAAGATTGGATTGGCGGCTTGCTTGGTAAAATCAAAAAAGAATGAGCTCTAATCTTATAGTTGTTGAAATGACTAGATGGCGTAAGTTTCACTAAATGAAACGAGGTACGCTTTAGTCGGATGAACCCAAACTCGCTTTTTATTAGTTCAGTGAAAAATTGAAATATGATTGTTTTAGATTATTTATCCAAATTTTCTCATATGGTTTTGGCAATTTTAACTTTAACACTATTCTTTTTTGTTAGCTAATCTAATTCTTCGAAACAGCATTGGCGATAATATTTCCATGTTGTCTTTATCATCGGTAAATCACTTCTCATTTATTATCAGAAGATGCTTCAATATCTATTATATTTCCATCGAGATATTTCTTTGTTTTATATTTTGTAATGGCCATTAATTTTTTTGTAATTCTACCTAAACGATCAATCTCATCTATTAATTCAGCTATATCTTCCTTTTGAGAGCTTCCATCGGGTAAGTCATCCATTAAAAGTTCAGAAAATCCCAAGATACACATTAAGGGTTGATTCAGCTCATGACATATCGCTCCTGCCATCTCAATAACCCCTTGGAATTTTTCTTTTTGAAGTTTCGCATCTATTGCCTGTTTACGGTTTGATACTGCAAGTGATAGGGTTAATGACAAAAAGATGATTAAAATAAAAATAACACTCAAATACGGTAGCCATTTGTATAAAATTGCAGTCTTTATGACAGCTAAATTGTCGTTAGTTACCAATGAAATAATTTTCCAGAAATATTTTTCTCCTGAAAGTGCAGAATTGCTGTCTTGTAACCCAATAGTGCCGGTATTCCCCAGCATACCGTCTCCCTTGGGCCAGATCGTTGTATAGGTATATATTCCATGATCGTTGCTAAACTGCCCTTCATCTTTAGCTAATATTTTTTTCCAGGCTTCAGGATGGCGGTTTGCTAAAGTTCGATCTTTTCGATCCTTATACATAAAGCCCCATTCATCTTCCGGACGTTGCCCCCTTAACCAGTACCCTTGAGAATTTAATAACATAAAAGAATCTACTGAATCAGATAATGCCTGTTCCATATTGCTTATCAGTTTTTCTCCAAAATAATTTAATAATATAATTCCCCGCTTCTGACCGGAAATATCAACTACAGGGGTGCCAAAACGGATCATCGGTTTTATTGGTTGCTCGATTTTTTTTTGCTCAATATTTAGATCAAAAGGAGAGACAAATATACGACCAGGCCCTATTGCAAAGGTATCATTAAAATAATATCGCTTTATTTTGTTCTGAAGCTTGTCATCCGATACGATGTCCGATTTGTTCTGTTTGAAATTTATACGAATTTGTTCCATGCCGGTTTCATCCAGAAATCGAACTTGATCATAGTACATTGAATTGCTACAAAATTTTGCAAAATCTTCAGC
>PJEL010001975.1_pt1 | contig 19536 bp, 15 predicted proteins | sample 1853271 | NCBI WGS metagenome assembly PJEL01 (sample SAMN08108733, study PRJNA415343) | Invertebrate metagenome, whole genome shotgun sequencing project. | host: Globobulimina | place: Sweden: Gullmar Fjord | collected 2015-08
ATTCCAAGTCTTGTTTATAAGGTAAAAGAGGTTTTGATAGTGCTTCACCAAGATGCCCTAAGAATGGCATATGCTCTCGATATAAAAGAGAAAGACTATCGTCATCAAGGCCAAACGGAGATATTGTACTTTTAGGGTCTCTTAAATCAATTAGAGATATTCTTTTATTAACTTTGAATTTTGCCACACACACATTCTCACTTTTGTAAGGTCTTATTTCAGCAATAGCAGTTCTTGCATCGCTTGCTCCATAGAAATATGAAATCCCCTTAGGATTTGCGCGGCCAGCTTTAGATTTTCCGAGCGGAGGAGTTCCCATTTCATTTATTGGCAATACTATTGATTGATGATTTATTCTGGCACGAAAAACATAGTTTGGACTTTGCTCCTTAGACATTATCAAATAGTCAAATAATTCTGATAATTCGGAGATATCTATTGCATTTTTTGGAAAAAACCTGTTCTCATGCTTCAATTCCTTCGTGAAAGCCTCCCACTTGTCTATGAAGCCTTTATTAAGCACCAATGTTGATATGAATCTTCTTGAATTTAAATCTTTTTCCCCAGCTATTTTTGAAACCAACTTCAGTGGTTCTTTCTTATCGATATATTTTGAAAATACATTCCAATCATCTTGCAGCAATTCATTAAGAAAACGTCCCCCACTTTCTTCTGTATATAAATCAAACAGCGGCTGGAATAAATCAATTAATGAACTTGGTGAACAAAGAGGGCTATTTTCATTGAAACTGCAAAATGAACATTTCCCATTTTGCTTACTAATATCATTAATAACGTCCTTTAAAAAAGCATGAGTGAAACAATGAGGACAGCAATTCATATCAACCTTCTCTTCTAATAAAGTCCGCCATCAATTCAATATGATGCTGCATAGAAAGCTTTTTAACATATCCAAGCCCAGGGTAATGCTCCTTCTCAAAAAGTGTAAGATATTCGACGCAAGCGGTCGATTTAAAAATGTGGGAGTTATGCTTCTTTACTTTCTCTACCAATTTTGTAAGAGCCTCAAGAAATTTTCCTCCAGGGTCGGTTGGGGAGTCTGTTTGGTCAGAAATAAAGTGGTAGATAAACATATCATCATCATTGTCAAGGTATGTTAAGTGAATGGCGACCGCATATGCAGGACCACCGGACTCTGTGTAATCGTCACCAACCATTAAATAGTCACCGAATCCATCCATTCCTTCTTCAGTAAATGTAATATGTAAATCAGAGAAATGCTCGTTAGGTGGATAGTGTGCATTCTTTTTCTGTGGTTTAAAGCCATTCCTAATTAAAACTCTTTTGATTCCATCTTTTTTCAAATGTTTCTGATACAACTTTCCGGCAAATCCATCAATAAATATATGGGTTTTAATGTTCTCATATCCTTCGATAGCAGCAGCAAGCTTTTTGCCGCTAGTGTATCCATAATGCAGAATAGAAAAGTTAAAATCAGGGTGTTTCTTCAATAAAGCAACTAAGTCGGTAATTTTTGATTCAGCATGCAGGATGTAACCAATCGAGATGTTTGTAAACTTTTTGAATTTATCTTCAATAAGTTCTGATAAAATGGTTGAAGAAAGTACAGGCTGTTGCCCAGCAATAGGATTGACTATAAGGGTACAATCAACATTATTATCGTTCATCGCTTTCATTGAGCGTGTTAACGCTGCAAAGTCATTTTTTACTGGTTCGATAATTGGATGAAAATTGTTTTCTGCTAAAAACTCTGCATTATCCCTTAGCAATATCAGTTCAAACTGCTTTCCCCTTACATATGGATAATACATGTAATTTCCCCCTATGCCGGTTTCGGAATAATCATTGAGCCAACGTTACTTGAAAAGTTAGACATCAAGGCCTGCATTTTATAATTATCGCTGCAGATACTCAAAGCATATGCAGATAATGAGTCAGGAGCGTTAGCAATGAATTCCTTAAGCACCTTCGTATTATTTCGTTTTTTAAGAGTAGTCATCGTTAAATCATGTGCTGCTTCAGGCGGAATTTTACAATAAAGCTTTTTACACTCTCGGTATATTTGAGTGTTCGGGACATCCGGTGTTGTTTCATAATATTCATCGACAACTTTAATATATTCTTTTTTTCTGAGAGAATCGAACAATGTGCCGGGGTTTATATTTTTCTTATTTGATTTTGAATCCCTGATTGTTGATATAGTGTTTCTATCAGTTAATACCAGGATGCCAACTGCGTCGGGTAGTATTGATTTAAGTTTTGTTGCCTGGGAATTAGAGGTTATCACATTGATATGGTCAAAAACCTGACAATATGCTTCCATCTGTCTTTCGAGACGTGCAAATGAATCGAATTCAGATTTTATCTCATATACTGTCGATGTCCCATTTATCACTACTGCATCTGCCTTACATTTACCAACACGGAATTCTGTTAACATATTTGAAGTGTTTAAGGAATGCTTGCCGAGCAGGATTTTATTGGCTATTGCATTCTTATAGATATATTCATTCCTATAGTTTTTGAATAGAATGTTGTAAATGCAGTCAAAAAACTGTGAAAGTGGCATTGATGGTTCAATCTGTTCAAGAATATTACTGTTTGAGCAGACTTCATTCAGGTAATCGGAGTGTCCTTTGAGAGCAAGGCAGTCCATTACGATGGGAGAGAATATCCTGCTCAATGCTGGCAGGTATTTTTGTTTTATATATGCTTCGGGTTTCATTGGCTGCCGTTATTATAATAAAAACTATTAATTTTAATAGGGATATTATTAAACGCCTAACCCTTCGCCTGCTTCCTACTTGTTTCTTCTATACATTCATTGCTTGCTTCTACGGACATGATGCCTATGATCTCCCTTACTTGTTTATCCGTAAAAATAACAAAAAGATTATTCAATTTCCCAAAAGAATGTATCTTTACATAATCTCCACTATAGTTTTTCAAATTAATTACCAACTCACTCAGCCCCTCAATAAAATTACCAGTATCTTGCGATAATTCAAACCTACGCTCATATACTTCTATAGATTCATTTATAGAGATTTTCTCACCAACATCATAATTCTCAAGCCCATATTCATTTAAATGCGATCTACATTTGTCTATATTTAAATCCCCAGCATATTCAGTTAATAATTTATTAAGTTTCTTTGCATCAAAGTATTTCATGGTTTTGTCACCTTTGCTCCTCTTACAACTCCTTTCAAAAGAACCTCTCTTTCTTTATATTTATCAATAGTGGCAATTGCACTTCTCTGAGCAACATTCCCCTCTATCATTTAGCAGCGAATGGATTCATACTAAGCTACATCTACTTTGTATCCATTGTTTTCAAGATGATTTGTAATGTTTTGAATGATTCGTTTACGATCATCCTCTGTAAGGGTCTCCCTGTCAAAAGGAGCATTCCACCTAGTAATGCTGTCAGTATAAATAGTAATACCAGCAGGATTGAAAAAAAGTTCTGAATCAATAGTCATACTCTTTTTATCTTCAATGTAAGTAAGTTCGGTTCTCCCTTTTAATCGAACGTTATATTTCTGTGATTTAGAAAACATAGTATGATCACCACACAATATTATAAATTACATTGTTGCCGTTCTTAACTAATGCAGGATATTCAATACCCCATACACTATTTAAACCCCGGCAGAAGTTGCCGCTGTTGCACTTGCTCCTTGAATGTGGGTGTTTCAACGGATCAGAATGTCCCAAAAAACTATTTCTTAGCTTAGCAATATCTTTCATTGCAAAGGGCAAGGTGGCGCGCATTTAAAGGCTACAAACGATTAGGCATGCTTTTTTATTTCTCCATAGTCAAGTATTTTGAGCTTTTCGCTATCTATTTTTTCAAAGATCATGGATGATAGCTCTGGGTACGCACAAATATAAACAGAAAGCGGCCATTCACTGACAGGAAACAATGACGAATTCTCGAATCTTGGGGCCAATATAAGATATTTGAGAGCGTTTTCAGTGTTATAAACTTCTGGGGGCAAAGGATCAGACAGCTCTACTAGAGCCATTTTGTCGTAAACTTCAGATGATACGCGTTTTACGACAAGACACGCCCGTGGTACATAGGGATATTTTATCTCTGTACTAACTAGGTAGAAATCTGACATATGGTTAAAATTCCGGATTAGCGCCTGATACTCGTTGCAGTTTGACTTTATTCTTAGGCGTCTTAATAACGAGTTCCGGCAACCCTCCTTTTTGATCTAGCTTGATCTTTAATGAGCTACGCGCAGTTATACCTCTTTTTGATTTTAACATTCCCTCACTTACAAAGCGCCCTTGATTGACATCTGGCAATCCAGAGGCACTTCGGAAATTATTTATATTATTGGGATTAACTGTGGTCCATGATTCTCCCCATGGCCCAGATTTGCCACCCCATACTCGGTATACTTTGATTCCTTCCGAAACTGTTCTCTTTGAAGCAGCAGAGTACGAACTTGAAGAGCCCCAAGTTAATACCGTTAAAACTTGCTCTCCCAGCATGGCTGTAAAATGAAGAGCTGATTCACCATAGCGTCCATTATGAAATGCTGTCCAACCATGATCGCTTTGAATTTGCCCAGGAACTATAGATCGCAGCCAGTGGCTACTTTGAAAGACATAGTCAAAAGTAATCGGAATAAAAATAAGCCCGGAAAAGTCGATATCCTCACCAGAGGCATAATATAATTCTGATAGGAAAGCATCCCTCTCCATATTTGCTTCTATAGATGGGCCTACATATTCCTGATATCCGTTTTCCGTTTCTTCATAATAATTGCCTGTTGGATCAATCAGGTTTATCGGATTATTTGCAACATATGAATATCGATTCAGACTTTGAGGATTAATAAGATCCGGTATAATAGTATCAGCGCTTATGAACCGTGTCAATTTTGGATCATAGTATCTGGCCCCATAATAGTAAAGCCCACTCTCTCCGTCCCACTCTTTACCGGTATATTTATACCTCACATCCACATTTTCGGTTAACGGAGATATGTTCTCTTTAATTTCTCCATATGGGTAATAGTAAACATTCTGCACCACTTCATCACCCATGCCGTCACTATCGGTTATTATGCTGCTACTTCCGAGGTGGTCGATGTGGTAGTAGAAGATTTCAGAGCCGGTTAAGCTCGCTATGAGCTGTGTGCCTGAGATGATATTTAAAGTGCATGCTCCGCCTGTGCATTCATATGACGGTGTTATGTATGTCGTTATTTCGGCCGGTGTTGCTTTCTGTATCCTGGATCCGAAAGCGTCATATATAGCTGCGACAGCCTCACCGCCGCCCTTCATGATGCTTGTCGGCATATTGTCATAGTCATACGTAAACACCCTGTCTTTGCCTATCTCCGGTATGCCGTTGTCATCATATTCATATGAGTTGATCATGTTGCCATTCTCATCATATATATACGATGCCGCTAGTGTCCCATCTGTCTTTCTTATCTCCTTTACAGCATGAGGATGCAATGGATCGTGAGTGTAGTGGCCGACTCTGCAGTTGTATGTCATGTTACCGATGGAGTCATACTGATAGATCAGCTTTCCCCCGTATGACAAACTGTCCGCCTCGATGAGCCTATTAAGTTCATCATATTTAAAATCTCTTGTCTTTGTGGCGGTTACATTGTCTACTATTTGCAATATATTTCCTACACCATCATAAGAACTGTAATCCAGACTCATTATTACACCTAATGTCAGGCTTGTAGTAATAATAGTATTTAAATGGTTATTGGTAGGATCGTAGGTATAGTCTGTAATAATGTCATTGCCGAATGTCACCTGCAGCGGCTGGGCAAAGGCGTTGTAACTGTCGTAGGTTATAAATGCTGTGCCGCCCGATAATATTGTATCAATGTTTCCGTGGCCGTCATAGGAGTAATTAACTATCGTATTGCCTGGGGCAGGGTGAGTCACTTTATTCACCCTCTCCAGGACATCGTATTCAGTTAGTGTCGTATATGTTGTCCCGCCTATTATCTTATCTGTCCTAGTGCTTTGACCCAGTACGTCATAATAAGCTTTGGTTATTAATTTAGTCGCACCTGTACTGTCTAGCTCAGTTACTGTTGTAAGCAAGCCGATCGAGTTAGTGGAAAAGGCTTCATCATAGTCATACTGTATATATGACCCATCGGGATAGTTCTTTTTTGTGACCCTGTTTAATGCATCATAAGGGTCAAAGTTTATAATTTGCCCTTTTGCATCTGTCTGTTTCATGAGATTGCCATTTACGTCATATTCGTAATACCACACTCCCATGTCAGGATCGTCCATATCTATCTTTCTAGATAGCGAATCATAGGAAATAGCAGTTACATTGTTTTGATCATCAATAACCATTTCCAAATTACCTAACACATCGTATTGATATGTAGTAGTTGCATAAGGGACATAAGGATCCTGAGCACTTCCGTCCCCCGTGTATTCATCAACTGCAACAATCTGTCCATATACGTCTTTTTCAACATCTTTTCTGTGACCGTTTTCATTGATATAAGAGGTAAATCCTCTGTCATAATTGATTGATGAAGATGTACCATCTGGGTTGAGAATTGATACCAACCTGTTCAGTGCGTCATAGGTATACACTGTCGAGGGCGGGGTTCCGTTAAAATAAGGATTTGATGTTTTAAATACTTGGCCCCTGTCGTTGTATTCGGTATCAACAATTATTGTTGATACACCCGTACCGTATGATTTTTCTGTAATAGTCCTGCCGAGTCCGTCATAGTATGTTTCCTGCCACTGCAAAATATTTATTCCAGCATCCATTAGTTCAACGGTTTTCACCCTGTTAATATCGTCATACGTGTATTTGATCTTTCCGTATGGATTCGGCTTTGTGATATTTTCTATCCTTCCGAATTCGTCGTAGTCGTATTGGGTCTGGTGTCCGTTATAGTCTTTTTCAATGTGGACTTTGTCGATAAAGATAGGGTCATATGTCATTTCCGTAAAATAGCCCAATACACCATAGTCATTTATTACTTTGACAGGGAATGTACTGGTAGCAGTATCATATGCAAATTTAGTTATTGTCCCTGCCGGGTCTGTAATAGTATCTACATTCCCGTATAAATCATATGTAAACGATGTCACCGGATCGGATGTGCCAATATCAAGCCATTTAGTCTCTGACTGAAGGCTTCCGGTAGTCGAATAATATGCATAATTAGATTGAGCTATTTTGGTGCTAACGCCATCATAAACTTGAGTATACTCCGGTAGGGACGGAAGCCATTGACCGTATTGCGTTGGCGAATAGTATTGTGTATGCTCTCTTTTATCAACAAGATTAAAGTTAAGATCTCTGTAGAACTTTTTGTCCGTAATATTTCCATAAATATCATAATCAACTTCCGTGCGGAGCTTAAGTGCCAGCGTAGCAATGTTAGCCTCAGTACAGTTCCCGTCACAGATAAAACTATCTGTGTAATCAAGACGCGGGAAATCAACAATCGCGTCAGGAGCATAATCGGAGACATAAGTATATTGTGTCTTTGAGTAAATATTATAATTCACTCCAAAAGAATCCTTAATTGTCTTTTCAGCAGGCAGCCCCTTAAAGATATCATCTTGATGGTATTGTGTTGCTGCATGAAGTGATCCAGAAGGCAAAGAAGCTGTCACATACTCAAACCCCCTGAACTCTCTTTCGGTATGATCAAAGTACCCTCCTGAATATTCATAGTCTGTTATTAAAGTGTTACCAACACCATCATAAACTGTTATTGATGAAACGTTCTGCACTATAAACGGCAGCAGTGTATTATTATAAGCCGAAGATGGCTGGTAGGTTAAAGTTGTGACAGAGCCGAGAGTGTTCGATGCCGTATGCAGCAGGTCGGGCGCTCCATCCGATCCAGAGATGCCTACCCACGTACTGCCGTCTTCATAGTAATAAGCGACGTCGCTCTTGCCGTCGCCATTGAAGTCACCAATCCTGAATGTGGTTTTCGGATCCATTCCAAAACTATTACTGCTCCATATACTATACGTAAAGTCTTTGCCACTTGATGTCCCAGCCCAGGTGTTGCCGTTGTCATAGTAAAAAACCACATCGCTTAAACCATCACCGTTAAAGTCACCCACTCGAAATGTTTCATAAGGCTGTGCCCTAAAAGCGTTCTGACTCCATATGGTGTAGGTAAAACTACTGCCGTCGGATATCCCTACCCAGGTGTTGCCATTCTCATAATAGAAGGCGATATCACTCAGACCATCTCCGTTGAAGTCACCCACTCCAAATGTCTCATAAGGCTGTGTTCCGAAGCTGTTCTGACTCCATATGGTGTAGGTAAAACTACTGCCATCAGATATCCCTACCCAGGTATTGCCATTCTCATAATAGAAGACGACATCGCTCAGACCGTCGCCGTTGAAATCTCCCACACCAAAAGTCTCATAAGGCTGTGTCCCGAAGCTGTTCTGACTCCATATGGTGTAGGTAAAACTGCTGCCATCGGATATCCCTACCCAAGTGTTACTATTCTCATAATAGAAGACTACGTCATTTTTACCGTCCCCATTAAAATCGCCTACTCCAAGCGTTTTATATGGCTGTACACCGAAACTAGTCTGACTCCAGATCTCATGGTTGAAACCACCGCCGTTTGATACAAACACCTTTGTCTTTCCATATTCATAATAAACGACGTCGCTTTTACCATCTCCGTTAAAATCACCTAAACTCAATGTTTCGTAAGGATCGGAATAAATCTCACCTTGATGCCAGCTAGTGTAATTAATGTTGTTATTTCCAGATATCCCAGCCCACATGTTATCATTATCTAGATAATAATCACAGTAGTCTCCGCAAGAAGCCCAACAGGACTGATCACATGAATCATCGCACATATCCGTACATTGGTCATAACAAATACTATCGCATGATCCACTACAGACCTGATAGGAGTCATCGCATGATACTACACAAGCATCACCGCACGAGACTTCACAATCATCTATGCAAGTATCCAAGTTGCTATCAATACAGGAATCAATGCACCAGCTATCGCAATTACTATCACCTTCACAGTCATTATCGCAATAATTGATACAATAGTCCTCAGTATAAGTAATGCAATAATCATCGCAGTAGTCTACACAAGTAAAATCACAGTTAGATTCACAATTGTTCCTCAAATCTAGGCAGTCATCCTCACATGAATTCTCGCATGAATATGTACAATCCGGTTCACAGCCTTGCTGACATCCTGTCCTACAGTTACCATAATCAAAGAAGAAAGGGAAAGCTGCGTCGCTTCTTCCGTCGCCATTAAAGTCACCAACCATTAATACACTATCCGGTGATATCCCAAAGTTATTTTGGCTCCATGTTGCATAATTGAAATTTCTATTGATAGGCAAGTATTTGAAAGTTGATGTGAGAAACTCGCCGCCGTTGCTCCCATACTGTATTACATCGCCAAGCAATGACCGGCCTGTGCCCGCACTATACTGATACCGCAGTTCATAGGAACTTGTAAGCGCTCCGCTCCCATATACTTCTATAGTCTTTAAGCGATATGCCGTTGTTACCGAATAGTGAGCATTAAAGACCTCATATGCGTCAGTCCTCACCGCAGATTCAAGTATGAATTTAACTGTATTGGAAGGAGGCAACCCGGCAGTGTTTCCGGTGTACTTTATTTCATCGGGATATATTGCGCCGCGGTCTTTCATATAAGTGATGTCTATATAGTTCCCATTAGTATCTTCTATCCTGTCCAGGCACCATTTGAATATTTGTGACGAATTATTCGGATTATCCTGCCTTGATGCAGAGCTAGAACCGAAATAGTATTTCGTACCATCTTTTCCCATTTTCTCCCAACCGCCAGAGACCATGTTACGGTAATACCGTGAAAAGGCACTTTCAATTTTTGCACCAAAGAAATTTGAACCCCAATCGTTCCTGGGCATTAGTTCCGATATTGAACCGTTTATAGAAATCAAGTAATCGTTTGCATTATAATTGACACCTCTTTTGGCGTTTCTCTGAATAGCTCCTATGCCGAGGCTCCAGCCCATTCCGACCCATCCGTTTCCACTGCCTGAATTGTAAACAAGAGAAAGTTTCGGCTCAATACCCTTTCTTCCCGGAGGAACTATAATCGGAATACTCGTTATTGCAGCTCCGGAATTACCTGATTGAGATATTTCAACTGCTTTAACACTAAAATCCGATTGTAAAGCCCTGGCAACCCCACCACCACTTCCACTACTGGACGCCGACATCGTTGAACTTGCAAGGGCAGCTTCTTTAACTGACGGTTCTTTGGGATCTTGCGCATTACTTTCATACACCGGTTCGTTTGCTGCATTGTTGTTCGCTTGACCCAGATCGGTCCTGTTGTTTGAGCTATTTCCTATTTCACCGTCAACATTTGCTTCATCAATAATATGTTTATTCTGATTATAAGAATCTCTATTTATAGACATACCTGCACTATTCTGTACGTTGGAATCTGCCGAGCTTTTTCCATTGGAAGCGTCTGCTGCTTTAGCGAGAAAAATATGTATTAGTAGAAGAGAGAACAGCAATAAACTCCCACTTAATCCCAACTTGTAAAAGGATGACGCAGTTTCATTCCCGTTGCCTCCTAGACCCTGTCTCATCATACCCCCCTCCCTTCACTGTAAAAAACCCGCGCCAGAATTAATCTATTGTCAAAATATGCACATTCACTTCCACCAAAACTGACATCATCGTTATGCCCATCATCTACAGAATTCAGCGGAACAACATTAACGAAATTTATATTGTTCATGTCCATAATGCTTGTATATGAAATATTACTTGTACCTTGAGGATCAATATTCCAGTAACTTCCACCTAAAGTGCTTCTTAGAGAAAGCAGCTTTGTTGCAAATCCCCGCAATGTGAGGCTTTGAACAACGGTCTGCGTACTACCGGCTTCAAAGTACAATGTATCTGCTGCTGTAACTGTTTTGATAAAATTATAGAAAGTTGTATCACCGTATATTGTCTGACCTATGCCGCTTAAGATCACAGTAGATATTCCCGGACTAAATGAGCCACCATTGGCCCAATCGCCCTTGACCTCTATTGTCGAAGATGTTGCATTCAGAGTTCCATTGGTGCCTATCAATACGTATCCATAAACCATCAAAGCATTATTATTAAGATCCACTGTCCCTTTGGCAATTGTTAGGTTGCCGGCTATTGATAAACTTGTATTTAATGTCAATGTCCCTGTATACGCTGAAGAAGTACTGAATAAGGTAGGAGAGATACTAATGTCCCATGTACAATCTCTGGAAGAGGAATCGTTAAAAACTATTTTATCACCGTCGTTAGGTACAGCATTTCCCGACCAGTTGCTCTGATTTGATGCCAGGTTATTTATTCCCTGGCCTGTCCATGCAATAGTTTTATCAAGAGTAAGACTTGCTGTAGAGGATATGGTAATGCTGCCGTTGTAACCGGATTCAATGTCGATATTATCAAGAGTAACAGACAGGTCACACACACAATCATCAATTGATGAACTATCAAATATCACCCAGTCCCCATCCTGCGGCACTTCAGCGCCCGACCAGTTGGCGGCTGTTGAGGCCAACTGGTCGCCACTTCCATTTGTCCATGTCCGTGTGGCTGCGTAAGAGCTGCTGACCATTCCAGCTATAATGAATATTAAGATCAGAAGTGTTTTCTTATACTGCATACCCATGTCCCCTAATTCATTTTTTCATAGGGGAACCCTTGATAAGCTTGAGTATATGCAATTGCAGATTCGAGCCTCAGACCATTTCTTTCAGATACGAGGAATGATTTAATAAAAATACAGCCCATACAATCATCCCAACTGGATTCTTCAAGAACATTCTGCATTGCTATATAATGCGTGGTGTTCGTCCCCTAAAGATCAACTTTTATATCATGTCGATAATTCTTTGTCAAGATAATAAGTGATGTGAGGTATAATAATAAAATGGCCGAGTTAACTAGGAATAAATCGCATAAATTAACGGGCAATACAACACCTGTGGCCAAGACGTTAAGCACATTCTTTAAAGACAGGAATGATGTTGCCCTTGCATTCCTCTTCGGTTCCTTTGCCAGCGGGACAATTACAGTTCGCAGTGATATCGATGTGGGAATACTCTTTCATGAGTTACCTGATTTTTATGAGATAAATAATATAAAAGAAGATCTGACATCTATATTTAAAAGGGAGATTGACGTGGTTGCACTGAATGATGCCTCTCCCATATTAAAGATGCAGATTCTAAAAAGCGGCACTATTGTATATCAGGCTGACAATAATTATTTTACTGAATTCTATGGAAGCACGGTCAGTCAATATGATGATTTAAAGCAGATCAGGAAGAAATCTGAAGATAATATTCTGAAGGGAAGAATATATGCCTGATAAAGATATTGTTCTCGCTAAGATCACGTCAATACAGAAATGCTTGAAAAGGATAAAGGATGTTACAGGATTAAACCCCGATTCACTTGAGGAGCTGAACTCTCAGGACATTTTCATACTGAACCTGCAACGGGCTGTGCAGTCTGCAATCGATCTTGCTGCACATGTAGTCGCTTCAGAAGGATTAGGCATTTCAGACACTGTCAAAGGCAACTTTGTGTTACTCGAAAAAGAGAGGATTCTCGGGAAAAGGCTGTCAACTAAAATGAAGGCAATGGTCGGCTTTAGAAATATCGCCATCCATGACTACCAGAGCATTAACATAGAAATATTGAAAGCAATACTCACAGAGCATCTAAAAGACCTGGAAGATTTCTACACAAAGATCCTAACTCACTTCAAGTTTGCAAAGAAACGATAGACTCAATTCATAACCACTATCCCATTACAAAACCTTTTCATCCCCTTTCTGGAGAAACGTAGGTCACTCATAATCTTTCAATTCAGTGCCTTTTAGCGGTATTAGACTGTAGTCAACTGTTTTTACAGCTTGAAAGGTAGTAGCCAAAAAGCTTATTACTCAGAAACCAATTAATTCCAGAAGGCATGCCAAAAGACCAGAAGAACCAGATTTCTGACAGTAGAAGAAGATACTAAAGAATAGCGCTAATATTGATATTGTGAAGATGATCTTCGGTCGTTTAAGTGTATTTTCTTCACCTGTTACGGACTGCCTGGGTTCCTGCCCCCACTGATGAATTTTAGATGGCTCAGGTTTTTTTGGCTCAATGGGACTATCCGATGTACTGGCTACATAAGGGGTAGCTATTGTTTCAGACTCTTTTACAGGTGTGCTCTCACCGGATGTCGAAACCTGTTTATTTTTGTCCTTTTGTTTAAGGGAAATCTTGTAAAAAAAGACCTCTTTCTGAAGACCCATTCCCTGAGCTGCTTCATAGACATCATCGACATCTACTGCTGTTTTTTCTCTTTCAAATGCCACGGTAAGGGACTTATCACATAATGAATTGATTACTCTAGGAATGTTCTCCTTGCCAAAAGCTATTATCAGAGCTTCCCAGCCTGTGTCCGTCAATATGGATGGAGACCCGCCAGCAACCTGAATACGGTGTGTAATATACATACGTATTCTCTCAGCATTCATCCTTCCCATATTTTCCATGGTAGCAATGCGCTGTTTGAAAGGTTCCATCTCAGGTCTGTTGATGATCTCCAGGATTTCCTCCTGGCCTAGGAGCAGTACCTGAATAAGCTTAGTAGAACCAACCTCAAGGTTGTTAAGCAAGCGTATGCCGTTTACCATATCATCTGACATCAGGTGCGACTCATCTATTATCACAAGGCATTTATTGCCCGCAGAGTTGATCTTTAAAAGGGCCTCCCGAATGTCCCTGATCACGAACGTTCTCTCTGTTGATTGCAGAGTAATACCAAGCTCTTGGGCGATATACAGGAACAGGTCCATACCAGTGTCAGGGGGCTCGGCCATCCATATCAGTTTGATATCATTAGAAAAGTCAGCAATTATCATCTGACTCATGGTCGTCTTGCCAGACCCTACCGGCCCTGTTACTACAGTCAGACCCCGACCTGCATCCAGAGAGTCTTTTACATGATTATGAATACGGGCATGCTCACCCTGATCAAAGAAAAACTTGGGGTCCGGTACGTTCTCAAATGGGAGCATATTAAGGCCAAAGTGCTTCGTGTACATTGTATCTTATAACTCCTTGTCGTCAGGGACGAGCTTTACTTCAACCCTGCGGTTTTTCACTCTGCCTTCAGCAGTCTCATTAGAGTCAATCGGGCGGGTGTCTCCATAGCCAATAACAGAAATCCGATCGAGTGGAATAGCATTTTTTTCCAGTATCAATGCAACAGATTTTGCCCTGAGAAATGACAATTCCATATTATCCCTGTATCGCTTTCCAGTAGTTACGGAGATGGGGATATTGTCAGTATGCCCTTCTATAACCACACGATAACCGGGAGATGCCAGAATTTCCGGCACTAATTCACTTACTGTATTTGTCAGATTTTCATTCATGAAGACCTGACCCGAACCAAATAATCCCGCACCCAAGACTACTAACACTCTTGCTTTTCTCGCGGTTTCGTCAGATTCAATCTTTGTCTGGATCTGTTCTTCTTTGCTTGAAAGTTTAGTCTCTAATGTAGAGATCGTGGCCTGTAACTCATCTACTAATGCCCTGTTGGCTGCCTGCTCTTTGGCAAATTCCCCGAGCATATTTTCCACTTTTGAAGTAAGTACATTTGTCTCCGGTTCCGCATTAGTACTTTTATGAGGCGGGATCCTCTCAGGAATTTGCAATGCCTTAAAGGTGATAATACAGGATAGTAGAAGGAATAAAGTAGAAAGGCCGATTATGATGTTACGCATTAAGTCCTGAACTCACATATATTATTTTAGACATCCCCTTATGTTAAATTAATTTCCACATTATTTCAATATTATAAGCAAATAGCTCGTATTAATTAATAGGTTCCTTTTAGCACCTACAAATACCCTGATACAGGAAGAGCCTGTTAACGGCATAATGCAGATCAGACTATAAGCAAAGGTCAACCCTTTATTGCTCCTTTAAGAAAAGGGAAAGCTTCTCAGTATTCATTATTTGAAGCTGACTAACAGTGCCCAGCGCCTAGCTCTTCAATAACCTGCCGGAATTAAAGATTAAATGCGCGTTATCCGTATAAAATACTTAACAGGCATCTTGACAAAACCATCAATTTTATTATGAAATTAGTCTTAATTACACAATTATATTAAAGGGATAGCGGGATGAAAAAGATCACACATGTGTTGCTGGCATTATTTATTACAATTTCTCTCGCCTTCTTCTCTTTTCCTCCTATCGCATACTCATCTAAACTTATATACACAATCCAAACCGGAAGTTATCTTCGCATTAATAGTGCTGATAAAGTATTTAATTCGATAACAAAAAGACTGGAGGGCCACAAGCTTGATTATCTAAGGATAGAAAAAATCGGTAAGTATTACACTGTAAGACTTGGCAAATTTATGGACCGTGCTGAAGCAGACAGTTATTTCAAATTAAACAAAGCCGGGCTCTCTCAATCATTTGTCCGTAACGCCTATATAAAAAAAGATAGGATCGTACGCATATACAAGTCCCCATCGTCATCAGACAAGCCAACCGATCAGACAAAAACATTACCGCCCCCTCTACCTAAAAAAACTGCACCAGCAGTCACTCAAGACACCCACACTCTGTCACAACCTCATATCGAAAGCAAAGTAAAAGAACCGTCTCCACCTGACTCCGCATCAACAGAATTAAAACAGCAAAGCACCAAGTATACACAGGAACAATTCGCCACTAATAAAAAACAAATGGTCAAGATAAAACCTCACACAGACTTATTACCAAAAGACTCAAGGCCACGCGTCTCAAATATCCCTGACAAGAAGACTCAATCCTCTGACAAACTTGAGGTAAAAAAGACTTTGTCACCGAAATCCTTACCAGTAGCATTAGGACTCATAGTCAAGAAGAAATCAAGTGATCCGATAAAGTCCAGTGACAAGCAAAAAGTTAAAGAAAAGCCTGCTCCTGTCATAGCTCGCCAACATGCGACACAACAGATCGGCATACCCGGAAAAAACATAGCAGGCTCTGACTCCGCTCAAATCATCAAAAGCGAGTCTTCGCCAACCCCACCACCCGTTAATACAGTCGCATCAACCGTAATTAAACCACGTAGAAAATTAAAACCCAATCATGAAAGAAAAGGAGATATGTATGCAAGTAACAAACGCTACCTCCTGGCAATAGATGAGTACAGACAGTCTAAAACCAAGCGCCCTGTTTTGCGAAATAAGCTGGCGCGGCTCAGTTACAACTTGGGATTTGTAAACGAAGCAATTTCCGAGATGGAAAAAGTTGTAGATACTATGTCTCACAACGCTGACTATCGAATTACGCTTGGCATATACTATCTGGCAAAAGATAATTTTGATAAGGCCAGGGACCAGTTCTTTGCTGCACTTGAGATTAACCCTGGGAGTACTCATGCATACTATTACCTGGCAGAGCTATTTCTTACCATAGGCGATTACGATATGGCCTGGATGTCTATCAAAATGGCGAAACGACTAGGATATGGAGGTAACGATATAATTCACAGATTAAGCTCCCTTTATAGCGCCCCAACAGTAAACCCCTGGGATCATGATAGAGATAACGTATATGTCAGAGTAATTAACGTTGATACGTACGAACAGGCAGAACAAATAGTACGCCGGATAGCAGAAGGAGAACTATTTGAAGAGATTGCGAATAAAGAGTCCAGAGGGCTCATTCCCGGCAACGGCGGGTTTATAGGTGTAAGCACTCTAGTAGAAGTTGATCCAAAAATCTCCGACACTATGCGCACCCAGGAGATATTTGCGACTCCGGTTATTATAAAAACTGAGAAAGGCTTTCACATTACCCAGCGAATTGCACGATTTGACTTCAGAGAATGGCAGGGTCTGCTCAGTGGTCCTGATAATAGACATCAGCTCTCAACCAATCCAAGACGCCGATAAAACAGATATCTATTCAGTTCAAGAGAAACCAGTGGCGTAGCTATACACGCCATTAAGAACACAAGTTTTAGCAGCCTTTTAAAATAAGTTCTACCTTTAACCATTCCCTAACAGAGACCATTCTGCTGCAACAATACGTGCCGTTTCCTCCTGGTCAAGTACAGTGCAGCCAACGGTAATTTTAGCGTACTTTCTATAAAGCGACTGTCGCTCCTCGAATAGCTGCCTGAAAGTCTGCCCCTCAGCCTTTGCAATTCCCCTAGTCTCAAAATTCCGGATTCTCTCCTGAATCACCTCAAATGATGCTTCAAGGAAAACTATAGTAGAGAGACTCTGAAGATGTGTCATCGCCCTCTCACTGTAGACCGCGCTACCTCCGGTAGCAATGACATGCTGATCAACATTCAATTTCAGGATCTCTTCCTCTTCTATTTCTCTTAAGTGAAGATGGCCAGCTTCATCAATTATTTGTTGAAGTGATTTCTGGCGGTTAATCTGAATAAGTACATCGGTATCGACAAAACCCAATGCCAGGTTTTTTGCCAGAATAATCCCGCAGGTGCTCTTCCCGGATCCCGGCATCCCTATGAGAGTTATGTTAGATTTCATTAGCACTATTATAGAATAATTTTAGCTGTTCCTTTTCAACCGCGTTCAGTAAATTCAATCATGACGGAGGAAGCGGAGCATCTTTCAGGATCAGCGGGGGATTACTTTTAAAAGGGTTATATAGGGGGTCACCGACCAGTATCATCTGCCAGGAGACAAACGGACTTGACATCACATACACCTCACCCAGTGTGTATCTGCCGCTCATGAGCAACGGGAAAAAAAGTACCGGGGGTGGAAATGCAGTGAGATATGGTTCGGTCACAGGCCCCAGCGTTGCGGCAACTCCATCTTCAATCATGCTTTTCACCCAATACCGGCTCTTTGGATTATGAAGAGATACCGCCTCGGAGCTTGCGACGTGATACCCGACCGCGCCCTTTACCCAGTCAAATGCATCAACATATTTACCGAGGCTATACCACCCGCAATACAGCGCGGCCATCGGAGCTTCCCCAGGCCCGAAGAGTTTATCTTCGTTGTCTAATACCACCGGGAGCGCGCTCTTTTGCACTATCCCGGCTGTCCGCCTTATGCTATCGTCAAACTGACTGTACGCGTCATTCCCTGTTTTCCCACGCGCATCGAGATAGACTCTGCCGGACAGTCCAGCCTTTTCCACTTCTACGGAGGTTCGGACTAAATTGCCAGCAAGCTCCGGGGTCGGGGCATCTATCCTGCTAACAATTAATATACGCTCAGGCTTATTCCCGCTACGAGCTTTATTATAGAGAAACTCCGGGTTCTGCTTCCATCCTACAAGATCATATTTAGAGGCAAGCACAAGGGCAATTTCAGAGTCTACTGCGGCTATAGTATTACGTCCTGTCAAATGATTAATCTTCATTCGTAGGTCGTTGATTTCAACATTGAGCGATTTCATCTCTTTACGCAACTCTTTTTTGTCTTTTACTTCCTCTCTTAAACGAACCAGGTTCTGCTCTTTCTGTTCTTTTGCTATTTTATATTTATCAACTTCTTCAGCAGTATATTCCGGAGGCCTCTGCGCACCGACACGAAGAGGGACACCATACGTCGTCACGATACAACGGATATTAACACCTTTGAGTTGGAGTTCTTTTAATGCATTTTTCAGCGGACGCGCAATGAGTTCATTATATTTTTCCCGCGTAATATGCTCCCGATCTTCAACACGGATCTTCACCAGATTAGCTTTCGGTACATTTCGCAGGGTGAGATATAACTCTCCTATTTTTACCGAATCAGAAGAATTTTCGTTGACCAGTACCGCAACTTCTTCTGGGGCAATAAGTGCGTGCGTCAATTTTGGATTCAACAGCATAATGCAAACAATAAAGATGGAAATAGACAGTTTCTTGGGGCATCTCAACATTACACACATAGGTTTATTATAGGCATCCGAACAGAGCCAATACAAGACAGGTTTGATACAATATATACACATTATTCCAAGACTGTAATCCTCAACCGTTTTATTATGTGAGAGGTGGGCATACCATGACTATTGAAGGCCTCAGAAGAATCGACAGCAACAGGCTTGAAGTCCCAAAGGGGTACAGAGCCGGCATGCGAACTCACGGGATCATTTACGTAGATGAAACACTTGAGCGCACGTTGGAGCAAAAGGCAATTAACCAAGTTGCCAATGTCGCATCACTTCCCGGCATAGTGGGGCCTGCCCTGGCCATGCCCGACATTCATACAGGCTACGGCTTTACCATAGGCGGAGTAGCTGCCTTTGACCTAGACGATGGGGTAATTTCCCCAGGCGGAGTCGGCTATGATATTAACTGCGGAGTCAGGCTCCTCAGGACGAATCTGGTAAAAGAGGAAGCATCACCAAAGATAAAAGACCTGATCGATCTTTTATACAGTGAGATCCCCACAGGCGTAGGATCAAAGGGAAAACTTCGCCTCAAATCCAACGATCACAAAAGAGTCCTTCTG
>PJEL010001976.1_pt1 | contig 19528 bp, 45 predicted proteins | sample 1853271 | NCBI WGS metagenome assembly PJEL01 (sample SAMN08108733, study PRJNA415343) | Invertebrate metagenome, whole genome shotgun sequencing project. | host: Globobulimina | place: Sweden: Gullmar Fjord | collected 2015-08
AATATTCGTTCCACTTTTAGAACATTCACGTGTAGACATGAAACGCTTCTTTAGATCACCTGCACTTTCTTTGCTTCCGTACCACTTCAATGTATTTGCTATGGTGGTAGGTCCACAACTATAATTATCTCTCTGTTTTATATATCTCATTACTCTCCGTTTAAATTAAACTTAGACTCACAACAATCCTCTCTACTTTTACAAGTTTTGCAATCATCTTTCTGCATAGCTTGACAGTAAAATTCCAATACCATATGAGTCCACCTCTTATAATGCTTTTTAGCCATCATGCAAAAGGCATCTCTAACATATTCTCTTGGTCCGTGCATCAAATTATTAAACAGCAATATCTCATCTTCTTTCCACTCTTTACGTCTTTTTATTTCTCTTAACTCTTCGCTTATTTTTGACATTCTTACCTCGCTTTACTCAAGAGAATGGGGTTGAACCATCATCTTCTCGGTTAGGGATACCAATGGAATCGAACCATCTTTAAGCAAACCTGCAGCAACCACAGCCGAGCGCATTACCATTATGCTACTCTTGAAAAATTATTAATACCCATGAGTAAAGAAATAAATCTCCGGCTTTCCTGGATTTAATTTATAACTTTTAATCATTTTCTCTTCAACTTCTTTATAATCTTCTTCATCAGGAAAACACATTTTATAAAATTTATCATCATGTTTATCAGAACTTGCCAAAATTTTACCAATTACAACATGCTTTCCGCACGCACTAAACATATAACTTAATGTGTCTATTTCTTCTTCATGTGCTTTATAATCAAGATAATCAATCATTTCGGGCTCATCAAATCCATATCCAAGAACTATATATGACGTATATTTTATTCCCATAATTAATCTCCATTTTTTTCAATAAACCAAGCAATAGATGTTCCAGAGCTATCAATGTATTTCAAACTCTCACTCATGAAATTTTTAGGTATTTTAAAAATAGTTTTACATTCTGCATTATAATTGATAACTTCATATTCTTCTGATGTATATCGTGTGCATAAAAAATAATGTCCACCTAATTCAGATCTAATTCTTAATATGACTATGCGTCCAACATCTAAATTATAATCTAAACGACCAATACTAGGTTGCTTACACATGCTATGAATTTTGAAACAATCAATCTCATTAATAACTTTTTTAAAGTTCCCTAAACTGGTCCCCGGAAAGGTACATTCACATTCCGACATAAAACGTTTTCTAAGACTCCTAATTTTTTCTTTGCTGCCTGACCACCTCGCCGCATTAATTAAGGCAACCGGTCCACAACTATAATTATCTCTCTGTTTTATATATCTTGGCATTTTATTCAATCTTCCCACCAAAATTTATATATTCAATTACATCATCAAATAATACTCTTTCATCGCTGCCGGTAATTTTAAATATTGTTACCGCAACCTGAACACCATCTCCATTAAAAGTATATCCGCGTACATTTCCGGCACACGATTTCCTTTCACCATTACACATAAACCACCATCTAACATAATCACCAATTTTTACATCTTTCATTTTATTCCCCCTTTGATATTAAGCACTTAGTCCTCTGGGATAGAATCGAACTATCATCTTGACCTTATCAGAATCGTGTTCTGCCGTTAAACTACCAGAGGAATATACTTCATTTTTTATTCTTTTAAAAGTTTCTTATCATCTAGTTTTGATGATTCTACATTCATTACATCAATCTGTTCATTCATTTTATTCAGCAGCATCTTCGCCTCAGCTTGTTCTTCAGGAGGCAACTTATGCATCTTTTCATTAAGCTTTTTGCTCAATATTTTACCAAGTTTATTAACCAATTTTACAATTAATTTTAAAAGTCTTTTCATATTTACTCCTTATCAGTACAACCTTGTACCATTTGAGCCCATCTATCTCTTGTTGCAGGATCCCTAGGAACAACCGTTCCTGCTTGCCAATCAGGGCCACATTCATGAAGAGGAGCTACCAATCCAACACATGTCTTTGCAATAAAAGGAATGGTTGTTTTCTGAATTAATCCACAATTTGGACACTCTATCTCTTCCACTTCTAAATTATGTTTCTTACACCAATATTCAACTGGAAAATCTGGATATATCATCTTCACTAACCTTCTGCATTTAATAACAATTTGGCAAATTCCTTCCACTCTTCCCTTTGGTTCGGATCTCTTGCCACCATCGTCGCTGCTTGGTATTGGGTGCCACATTTGTGAGGCGGGGCTATTAACCCAAAAAATTCTTGACAAATAATTGGTATTGTTGTTTCTTGCATGAATCCACAATTTGGGCATTTTATTTTTTTTACTTTTATATTATGTTTCTCACACCAGTATTCAACTGGAAAATCTGGATAAATCATCTACACCTACCAATTATATTTAGCTTTGAGTTCAATAAATATCTCTTTGTCTCTTTCTTTTTTTGTAAGTCGTGCTCTTCTATTTACTTTTAAACGCTCATTCCGTTCCTTATCTGTTTCTGTTCTAGTGCCATATAACTCAACTATATTTTCTACATCACCATAATAACCAGCTTCTGTAGTAAAATTAAAATGTAAGTAATGATACCCTTTGGATTTAAAATCTTCTTCAAGTTCGCTGAGCAATTTTATTACATTTTTTAATTCGCTTTCTAATTCATAATTTCCCAATTTTGTTAATTTTTCTCTAATTTCTAAATATTTTTTAGCCATTACCATATCTCCGCTAATCGTTCCCAAATAATATAATTACAGGATGGGCAAATACATTTGGCTCCAAAATAATCCAAAACTCCCCTCAATTTACAATGAGGGCAGTCATCCCCATCTAAAACCTTTCTCCCAATAGGAATTCCATCACCATACATTTCATCGACAATGTTTTGAGCCCTAACAGTAAGTGGAGTTGGATCTTCACACCTAACACTATACCTACCACGTATTTTCATAATTTCTATATCATAATATATAGGAAGTCCATGATCTTTTGCCCAGTTTAATATTTGTTGATATATAGATATTCCCATTTCTAATGTTCTAACTTCTTCAGAACTATAATCATACGCCTTAACATAATATCTAGGAGTTTTCTTAATCCCTTTATTACATAAATCACAATTATTCTCTATACACGCATGCTTGTGAAAGCGGCCCCCATTTTTAATCCAATGTATATTAAATCTCTCAGGTTTTTCAAGTATTCTGATAGTCGCCCCAGATCCTATTTGATAAATCACTTTTTCATCCCAAGATATTTCTCCCATTAGATATCTCCTTCAAATAGATAGGAATACTTGCTTTGAACCATCTCTTCTGTTAAAACAGTGGCCACTTCTTTTTTCTTATCATCATATCTCAAAATAAAATACAAAGGATTAGGTTTTCCAAAAAAATTAGAAAGACATAATAATCTATTTCCTTTAAGCTCTCCGACCACTTCATACTTTTTATTTTTAATTTGTAAGAAAAAAGCTTTAATATCAGTATCTTCGTTAAATCTTTCCTTAAGTCTTTTAATAACATGCTCTCTTCGCTGCTGACTTATGCGCACCAAAGCTCGCTTTCTTCCGCGTGTCATATGAATTCCTTTCTTAACGTCTACTCTTCCATGTCTTTTCAATGTCTCTTTTCACAAAATAAATATCATCTCTGTGTTGCCAACATGATACGTGTTCTCCGGCATCAGGATCAAAATATTTTATTTTAATTTGTTTTGTGTCATCTAATTCTATTTCCTCTACAAAACCAAACCAATATGAATATTCGGTGTTTTCAATCCATTCACCCTCACCATTCCAAAAACAACCAAACCCTCTTACACCAACCAAATCACCAACCTGAAGAACTATTTTTATAGCAGGTGATCCAAAAACATCGTCCCAATTATCTCTATAATCTTTAGATGTAAATGGCACTATGAAAGTTTTTTGTTCATATTTCATTCTTTTTCTCCACGCTTTATCTCAAATTCTTTAGAAGATTTTTCAATTATAAGAAATTTTTCTGCACTGAGTCGCAATTCTTTAATATCACTTTTTTCAAAACCTTCAAGAAGTAATTCACTAATTGTTGTATTTGTATGTGAAAAACCATTCCATATAAAAAAACCATGTGTCACATGCAGCGAACCCCTCTGATAATAAATTAGAACATCTTTATCATGATAGCTCTCAAGCTCTTTTTCTATTATAGTTAAAAAAGTTTTTCTATAAAAGTCCATTACTTATCCTTTCATCTCATCTCGCTCTTGTCTAATTCTATCACGTAACCAAGATGATACAAGTGTTGATATACTAAGATTCTTTCTCTCAGCAAATTCATTAAGAATTCTTATTTGAACATCAGGAAGTAAAAAAATTATATGACTGGCTTTGTCTTTACAAGGAACACGCTCTGGTGCATCTACCAACTCATCATTTTCAAATGCTCTAATAACATCTTTTACTTTATCATTCATATTTTTTTCTCCTAAATATAAAATTATCTGTGGTGTGCTATTACGCCAAAGAGGAATCAGCACGCGTTCCGATTATAGCTAAATTACTACTTAACCCGCTTATTGTTTTTAGAAAAAGAATATTATACCGATTGATTACAATAAGTTTTGCCTCACTCTTTAAAAAATGGCTGCTTCGAAGCCAATTTCCCAAAGATAATTTTAACCTGCATCGTACAATCTATTACCATTTATATCTTCAACTGGTGACTCATCACATGGTAAACTCTCATTCCATTCAAATTTAGGATTAAAATCTCCATCACCATCAGAGAAAAAAGATACTTTTCTGGATGCTCCAATGCCTCCAAGTCTCTGCATATACTTTAACATGGATAAGAATTGTGGAACCCAGCGGGTTCTCATAGTAACTTTTATAGTAAATTGTGTGCAGTCATCATCAACAATTTTTACAATCTTATTTGGAAATAACAAATCATAAAGCTTCATAACACCTCCTTTTGTTAGAACCCCCTAGATGAATTGAACATCTATACCTTCCACCCAACGTTTGAGGTCCGGTTCGTAGCCGGAGGTCGGGAATAGGGGGCACAATACTCCGGGTTAGAATCGAACTAACCATCACAGCCTTATAAGGACTGAGCATTATACCACTATGCTACCGGAGTAAAATTTCATAAACCGACTATTCAATTGTCAAAGATCTCTTTAGGCCATAGAGGAATTGAACCTCTTCCTTTTGCGCGTCGAACAAACATTCTTCCATTAAACTAATGGCCCTTATCCTTTCTTAATAATTATGTGTTCAATTACGCTTACCACTCTTCCACTACAATCAATTTTTCTAACTTCGTCTTCTATATAATGAAAAGTATTGGGATCTATTTGCGAATCAGCATATTTTTGTGCAATCCCACCATCTAAATCGAACCATTCACCAATATTTAAGTTTTCAAATGCCATTAAGTTTTCTGATTCTTCTACTGTTATTCTAGTCATCTTTCTCTCCATACTGATTCAGAATTTAACTGATAAGGTTCTATTGTACCATCATTAATTAACTTTAGGGCCGCTTTAGCTCTAAAATATCTCATGGTATCTTCAAGAGAAGAGTATTTTAATATTTCTTTAAACATGTTATAACTTTCGCAATGTCCATCAGAATTAGAATAATAAGTATATTCCTGCGACATCAAATCACGAACATCAACTCCAAAGAGATCCATTAGAGCATCTTCACCATCAAGATTGCCAAAACATGGATCGTATTCATTCCAATCTATAGAGTAACTAACAGAGCCATATTCGACAACTTTTCCTGTAAAATCACATCTTATTTCTTTTTGAATCATCTTAACACTAACATCTGCAACATCACCGTCAATTATTGTTTGTACGGTTTTCTTTTCATAAATCATCATATTCTTTCTCCATAATAATTAATGCTTGGGCTATCACCATTATAAATCTTAATAGTAATATTTCTATATTTTTGTGTACGACTGTTTAATTCTTTTTCTATCCATGATGTAAACTCATTCAAGCTGCGTAGCTCGTGTAATGCTAACTCCACATTAGATCCATATGAATAATATCCACTACCTACTGCTTTTACACCTGAAGCGTAATGAGTAACTCTACAACTATTTGCGAGTGTATTAACCATCTTAGAAGATCTAATCCTTTCAAATATAAAATCTCTTACCGATAGTATTAACTCTTTAGTATGATTTGTCATCTCTATTTCCACTTATATACTCAACTTTCAAATTTTTCTTATTCATCATTTTATCTATTTTTTGTTCTATTCCTGAATAACCAGCTAATACTGCTCCTACTTCCATTCTCAACCAATTTTTAAACTTCTTAGTATCATTTAATCTGCGGAATGCTTCTTTCTTATTCTGATATTGCTGCCTATGCGTAGAACTGTCTCCTACGGCTCCAGATCGACGATGAACAATTCTGCATGCAGAAGATGTCTTGTTAGCTTTCTGCCCACCTTTGCCGTCTGAGGCTTTATAAAAGGTAACATCAAAGTCTGTTATAGATAATAGTTTTTCGTTTTTCATTTTATCTACCCCATATTAAAATCAAAGCTAATAGGAAAAATAACGGAAACCTTAATACTATCTTCTTTGAGTTTTACTTCCTCAAAGCTGTTAGTCATTTGTTCCAACCTTAAACATAAATATTTATGTGTTTTAACTCATATACATTGTTTTACCATGTAAATTAACTCTCAATTTCCCTTTTTCATCTTCTTTTTTTAAATAACAAACTAAATCCCAAACAGAACGAGGCTTTTTTCTTTCTCTGTACTCGTTTGTTCTATAGGGACCTTTCTTTATGGATGCTGGACCAAAACCTTTATTCATTTTCTTTCTCCATTATAGGGTAATGTCTATCTTCATATTCACACACTAAGTCCACCAATTCATTTAATCTTGGATCATTAGAATCAAATAACTCTTCTATTTCTTTAAGAATTTTGTCATACTCTTCTTCGCTTTTAATCTCACACTTTTCACACATATCACCCTCGATCCCGAACTATGATTTGAACATAGATTGCCGATTTCAAAGACCGGTGCCCTCACCAATTGGACGATTCGGGATTAATCTATCTATCAAGGAGCTTATTTGCAGCGTCAGCAGCATTGTCTCCCACAAACTTCTCACCATCTTCGTTAGACATTTCAACAGTACCATCGTCGTTAATCTTAGAGAATACCGCCCCCTTTGATTGGAAAGCTGCATTAATTGTTACAGCATATGGATCCATATCTTGCGGCAACTTTCCTTCTATGATGGGGATTCCTTCATCACAACAGTTCGTACTAGAATTTCCCAATTTAAAACAGAAATATAAACTTGCGCCAATAAAAGCTAAAATACTTGCGCCGCCAATAACTAATATCCAAATCATTTTTATCTCCTAATTAATATGTTTAAAGAAATAAATCGGATGAAATATAAAATATAAAACTACTAACACTATTAACAACACAAAAAACAACACCGACAAACTTATATTTATGATTTTCATCTCTTATCCCGATTTCTCTCTAAATATTCATTCATCATGTCTACCGCTTTTTGTTTTTTATCATTCCAATGAATTTCTTTATATTTATTTCTTAAACTGTTCATAATATCTTGATCCGGGCTACTTAATTTTATATATGAACTCCAATAACCATCATTTCCAAAAACAGATAAAGAGCCGCTTTCCCATTGATATTTATAACATAATTCTTTCTTACCTGATTTTAAAAATAGAACATCTCGCTCAACCCATTGAATTTTCAATCTACCTTCTAATTCTAAAAGCTTACCGGCCAACTCTTCAAAATCTTTGATTCTATTTTCTTTATATTCGTTTGTTCTATAAGGACCTACCTCTGGCCATTTTATATTAGGTTCCATTATATTTTTTTCCAACAAGGGCACCGAGTTACCATAAAAGCTATGTTTTCTTCTACACATAACTCATATCCTTTCTTGGCTGTCTTACATTTTCCTAAGTCCATACAATTCAAACAAAGGCATTCATCCTTTCTTATCTCATCCATGTCTTCATTAACATAAACCTCTGTATCATACTTCTCTTTTTTAACAGGTTCATTCTTCATTATATCTCCTAATTTAAAATTGGTTCTTTCCGATTTTTTAAATATTCTTCTCTTGTGATAAAAGCTTTTACATTATATATAGGAGCACATCCAGTTTCTTTATGTATGGCTATATATACTTGTCTATCATCTCGTTCTTCCCAATCAATAAAAATGCGAATATATTTTGGATCTTCAGCGGTTCCACAATGATACATTCTTAATTCAGTACATTCAGTTAAAATTAACTCTTTTCGACCAAAATTAAAATCATCTTTTCCTCTTTCTTCCCACCATTTATTAAAAAACTCTGGGTTAAAATAGAAACATTCACTTAGGTTTGGTAAATTTTCATAATTCATCTTTCACTCCTTTCTTATTATAATAAAAAACTAATAATATCAAGCATTTAGTGCCCCCGGCAAGATTTGAACTTGCAGCTTATCGATTAAAAGTCGATTACTCTAGCCGTTGAGTTACGGAGGCGTAGCGTTTGCCATATTTTTCTTTACGCTTTCGTTTTAATCTTTTCTGCATAAGAATCCTCCTTAATACTTAATTCCTTCTAACAATCTTAATACTACATCGGCAGATGAAACTTTAATTCCTTCAAAACTATCAGCACTATCCAATAAAGAACTTTTTAAAATATCAAAAGCATCTTTAATACCATCTGCAAAATCCTTTACATCTTTTTTATTTTTAGAAGAAAAGGATACAAGACCATATTCAGAGTTCACATCTAATCCTGATCTTACTCCCATATTACCTTTTTCATCATAATATTTTGCATCTCTTTTACTTTTGTAAAGTTTTACAGGACGTTTGCTCCAAAATCCACTGTTAAAACTAAATTTAGTTCCCCAAATCTTATCAGCCACTTCCCGTTCAGCCGCTTCTTTCTTTTTTATTATAGCAATAGCATCAATATTAATAACTTCATGTTCCTCATTTTTATAATATATATGAATATCAACTTTCTCGGGGTAGCTGTGCGGATCTTTTTTAAATCCCTCTATTGTTAAATCGCCTATCATTGGCTCTTCTTTACCTTCACTATAACCCATTGGAAACCAACGATCTTCATATTCATTAAATTCAATCCCAATATTTCCAGCTAACTTATCAGCGTGATCGCCGCTGTTCGCCTCTATAATAACATAATGCCCAAGCTTATCATCATTATGATAATGTCCACCAGGATTACTCTGATCGTACGTATAAAACATAACCAATTCCTTTCAATCTTTAATCAAAAAATATTAAATAAATTAATATCAACATTAAGGTAGTTCACCAAAGTAAAATAAATTTCAACATCTAAATAAAGCCGACAATTTATACCTAACCATCCAGATATTCCCCACCAAGTTGTAAGTCTCATTCTTTCAATAAATTTTTTACAATTATTTACAGTTAACGGTGCGCCATAACCAAAAATGCTAGAAAAATCATCCAAGCTGTCTCCACAAGCTCTTAACGAACGGAGTCCAATATCTTCTCTAATTATTTTCATATCTTACTCCATGTGGATGCGGGAGGAATCGAACCTCCAAAGCCCGAAGGCCACGGGGTTTAGGCAATTGTGAGATTTGAACTCACATCCGCTATAGCAATTTTACCATTAAACTAAATCGCCACAGCCCGACAAGCTCACCACCTGCTCAACGCATCCTTAATTGAGAATAAAACCACTCGCCAAGTTTACAACCAGCCATAGACTCAACCCTATTCACATTTTTCACTGATATATTCAATTTCTGCGTGGCAATTTGCACACACAAGATCGCATTTTGAAGCTTCTGTGACCAAAACTTCCCAACTTTTATGCAACCATTTACTTGATAATTCAAAACATTTAGTCTCTCTTTGTCTATGATGAAACTGTAAAGCAGCTATACATTTATTATATCCGCACACTATACATTTTCCACCAAACAAAATAACTAAATTGTTTTTAATATTTCTATATTTTCCCCGCTTATAGTCTCTGCAACACTTTTTACACCACGAACCTCTCTTATCATTAGTTCCTGGATTCTTATCAAACAATATTAACTTCTTTTTAGCATCGCACTTTGTACATATTTTCTCATGCATATTTATTACCTAAATCAAACAAATCTCTAAGCCTATCTGAACTAAATAAGTTCTTTTATTTACATCTTTGAATTTGTCTGCCACTTACTTTCTTGCTGCCACTTCTGAAACCCTCTTAGCACCAGCTCCATGTGCTATGAATCCTATTATGTAATCTCTATCAACTCTATGACAAAGCGCTCCCTTTGAACCACCACATGTCTTACATGTCAACTTACTAAGCTCAGCTGGACAAACAAGCACTTGTCTTCCAGCAGGAGTCTTTATGTTCCTCTTAGGAGAATCTTCAGGCAATACAACGACAACGGGACCAATCCCCAAATCAGCAAGTGCATCCGCATGTTCTAAATTATTCGCGCTAAGATTGATCGTAACACCATTGTCATTACAATACTTAATAGCCTCTGCATTGTTTCCAATACTTGGTAGTTTATGCGTATATCCAAAGGTTTGTAACCCTTGACACGCACTAACCAAACGCCTTACTTTCTTAATATTAATCCTATTGTTAACTCCAGGCATATCACCTGCTTGCCACAATCTAACTCTTGTTTGTTTCATCTTGGTATCTTTCGTAATTGTATTAATAATTCTGTAAAAGACAAACTTCTTTGCCCTGTACTAACTTTTTTCCAATGATTGTTTAGAGGCCACCCTCTAGCATAACATCCTTTTTCTTTAAAAGGACATGTATCAGGACACGTCTCACTTGAACTCGTCACCACAGCCATAGGACCTGTCTTTCTGTTATTAGATTTCATACATATATGATAATAATCATTCATTTAATCTTTCCTAATCCGAAAAAGGTTTTTACTTTATCCCAATTACCTGGCTTCTTAACATACGGTGCAGCATCCATGTTTATCGACATGTTATTAATTAACACATTGTATTCTTTATCTTTTTGAAAAACATTGATACTTACATCTTCTATTTCAGAAGCATCAATTCTACTTTCACTTATAACAGAATCTACTTCACTAAGAATATGTTTTGCTAATTTTTCACTACACTCAAATGTTCCACCACTCTTAGAATTAAAAGTATGTCTATCAACTTCTTTTTTACCCCATATCCGCTTAACTGAAGAATTCCAACCATCTATATAAGATAGTTTTAATTCCATCATTTGCTTCATTGGAAGTACAGCAATAGCTTGTTTTTCTAAATCTGCCATGTTTCTCTTCTTTCATAAAAAAAGCCGCCAAGTTTCCAGGCGGCTTGAAATTAAAATAAAGAAATCTTTAGTCGCCTGGTGATTCGGTTTCTTGATTTATTTTACTTGAATGAATACTAACCGAACAAACAAATCCATATTTATAAACAGAGCGCTTATAATAAGATATAATTTGTTGATTTGTGCGACTAAACATTAAATTCACCTTCAATAGTATTTCTAATATAAACCGATATTGATAGATTTTAAGTGCGGCTATAAAATAAATTATAGCCGCACTCACATGTTAATAATTTTTCCTAATATAATCTAAAGTTGGCACAGACTTACCATTAAAAGATTTTGCCCCTTCAAACACCAAAACCTGATCAAATATTTTCTCAGAGAATCCCGCCACAACATTCGTCAATTTATCACCAGAAACAGTTTGTTTACTTCCATAACCTCTTAAATCATAGAAGTGTGCGAAAACATTTGGGTTTATCTGTCTGCGATACTTTGTAAGCATCTCAGCCACAGAACGGGTACCATAACATTGCATATCAGATAAGATAATAATTCTATCTACTTTAATCTTATTATCCAACAAATGCTGAATGGTCTTATATGCTTCAGTAGAGTTACCACGGTGTCTGCTCTCATGAGTAGCAATCTTCTGCATATTCGTCATTATAGAATTTCGAGTTGTTAATGGTGGAAACACTACATTTTCACCAAACGCTCCAACCAATGACTCCTCAGAGCGTCTATGAACTATAGAACACAAAACATTTGCTGCATCTTTAATTGTCACCACAGAATCCTTGGATAAGGGATAACACATTGACCCAGAATTGTCAGCGACAATATAGCTAATGCCCGGAAGCATAACAGCATTTTCAACAGAATGATCAAGAGCAACCTCAATAGCTTCCATAAATACTTGTTTCTTTTGTTTGTCCCAAATACTACGGTCACGATCCTGAGGCATTCCAGTTATCCTGGAAATCCAGCTGCTTTGATCTGGATATAACGTTCTATGAGCTGCAACAAATCTAAATGGAAGTTGTTTTGATCTAAGCACACTCTCTCTATCTGCCAATTTACGAGCAACCAGCCTGCAAGCCTCCATAGATATGTCAACCTTTAGAAAGTTACCTATGTTCCTTAATAACGCCATGTACCCCATGTTATTAATAACAGCTTCCCATACATGTCTCTCACTTCCAAATTGAGAGACTAACACTTCCCATGTAACACCAGCTTTTTTTGCAAGCGCCGGAACTTGATCATCCCATTCTTTCATAGAAGTCAACTGTTTACGAGCAGCAATCATTGGAGTAGACCTTGGATCAATTACTTCACCAGTTAATATATACTTACGCACCGCTTCAGAAAATGGGAACCCCTTACGTCTATCACAAAATCTCAACAAATCTTTAAAGGAAGGATGATTATCGGTGTTGTATTTTAGAATCTCAAATTCAGATAATTGAGACATGCGATCAGAAACACCCTTTTTCAAACAAGCCGGAAAACCTTTAGTCCCAAATAATTGCTCATACGCTCCAACAATTTGCTTAACGCCATCAGCCCTTCGAGCAATTAAAGACACATATTTACGCACCCATTGTTTGGTTTTATTGCTTTTGGCCGCCACCGCCAACATTACTAAGGGTAATGTCCTCATATTCATTTCAGCACGTGCCCAATGGGCTAAACTTAAAAGGTCCTGGGGCATATTTCCATCAGCTATCTTAAAGCAAGAATTGATTATCTTGATGGCTTGTTCATCAAGACCATTAATATTAAAAACATGACTCTTTAATTCCTTAATATTTTTAATATCATTGTAATAATTTGGCTCAATAAAAGTAGCTGAACCAATCGTACCAAGTAAATACTCTGCTGCATTTTCAAACTCAAACGCTATTCCACCAGCTTTATTTTTAGTAACTGATTTATAAACCTTTAACGATTCACCTATTGTTTTTTTACCTACATTTAATTTCGCCATTTTTTCCTCCTTTGACCACTGGAATTTAACCAGGGAAATTACTTTTTATTATATTTAATTATCCTTCTGATATGATTTAAAAAATCATCTAAATCCATTGTCATTTTCATACGATTACATACAGAACAACATGATGTTACATTATCAACGTTATATCCTAAATTATTATTAATTCTATCTAAGCCAATTGAAAATATATCGTCACCACAATAAAAACATGGTTGCTGCCAGTATTTATTAAACTCTTCAAAAGAAAGATCCCATAATATTTTTCTCTTTTTTGCACTATATTTATAATAATAATATCTTTGTTTTGGGGATTTACGTACATGACAAACAGAACATATCGGCCTTTTTTTATTTCTAGATGCAACACTTCTGAGCTTACTACAAATATAACATATTTCTTTATTTCTCTCTTTATAGCAATTTGAACATGACGGTTTTCCGTCATCCCTGGATGCAACAATCCCTAACTTACCACACATATAACATACTTCTCTATTTCTTTTTGCATGGCAATTTTGGCATATCGGTCTTCCTTCATTTCTAGATGCAACTATTTTTAATCCATTACATATATAACATACTTCTTTATTTCTTTTTTTATGACAGTTGTCACAAACACCTTTCCCTTTGTCTCTGGCTCCAATAGTTTTTAATCCATTACATATATAACATACTTCTTTATTTCTTTTTTTATGACAATTCCTACAAACAGCTTTTCCTTTATTTCTAGATGTAACAATCCCCAACTTACCACAAATATAACATATTTCTTTATTTCTTTTTCTATAGCAGTTTGAGCATACCGGTTTTTCATTATCTCTAATATGTACAACTTTCAATCCACCACATATATAACATATTTCTTTATTTCTTTGTTTCAATTTAACCTTATTTTCCTTTTAACCTGACACCAGGACGACGCGCCATCTCTTCTTGAGTTGCCGGTTTACCTTTAATGAAATCCTCTATTGCTTTTGCCAACTCAGAATCATCCCTATTTTTAAAATATTCTTTCAATTCTTCTTTAGATTTGGACGACATTTTATCTAGATCGCAACCACCTTTATAACATGGTTTTCCATTCAATCCTTCATAATATTCTTCGTAAGGTGGCTCTGGATCAGTATCTGATTTTAATTCTTCATAATTCTCAATTTCAGAATCATGACTCGGATGATAATCAGGACTCAATGGTATTGGAGTTCCTGCTACAGAATTCGAGTCTGATTCTTCACAACCCTTATCAAGATCCGCTTCCATTTCCTCAGCAATCTCAGAAAATGTTAACTCTTTATTTATATTAACAAATTCTCTGAGCTTTTTTGCAAGGTTGATAGCAAAAGATTTAATTCCATGAGGATCAATCTCTTTTATTATTGGACTAGGGTCTATGAAAACCTGTTTATCTAAATCCATCCTCAATGAAAATCTTGTATTGTAATATTCTAATTCTACTAGCACAATAGGAGAATACCTTCCAATATTCGGATAGGTTACAGACTTAGCTACCACTCCCAATTCAATATATGTATTTAAAGGTAAAGACGTATGATTAATTTCTTTATTATTTTCAATATTCATCTTCTCGCTAATCTCATCGGACGTTAATTCTCTATATCTTTCAAGATATCCTTTATCTTTAGTGGCCGGACTTTCAAGAAGTGGCAAATTATCTAAACGTTTAGGCAAAAAACCTCTTTCAATCGCGTCCTTAGTATACATAAACCCACATATATTCCAGAGTGCCGCTGCCCCATGATCCTCATCCTCCATACCATCGAGACATGCAATAAGATGTCTCAAAGCACTGCCTAATAATCTTTTCAGTGGCATTCCTTGCTTCCAATCATCTTCTCCATATAAATCGGCACCTTTTGCATAATGTAAAGCTAATCTTTCCAATGCTATCACAGGTATTAATTCATATCTGGGTTTATTTTCTTGAGTATCTCTATGAGCACCTGTAGAAAATTCTTGTGCCTTTCCGGACGTTTTAATTTCTTTATCTTTCATTTTACCTCTTGTGTTTAGACTATCCTTTCGTTGTCGTAATATCTAATGATAGCGTCATTTCCGTTTTCAATAATGTAATTTGAGTTACTTAAATTAACAGCCTTAATAAAAAGAACTCCTACTAAAATAATTGTTAAAATCTTTATTAATTTTTTCATGGCATCCTCCTATATACTAGACGTTTGAGAACACCATTTTTTGACACCCTATTTTAAATTAATTTTTATCCCACTAAAATTATTCAAATCTTTTTTATCCCAAAAATAAAAAGTGCCACCAACAAGAGCAGGACGCACTCATTAATGACACCATGTGATGCTTATTAAAAATGCAGGAAAAAACATATAAGGGGAAGTTTCACCGATTGAAGTACCCATACACTGGACCTTGCATATTTTAAAAATGAATGCAGGAAAAAATCATAAAGAGTGAAAAGTTAGTTTGATTATGAGTCAAATTTGAAGTAACCCTTTACTGGACCTTGCATATTTTGCTGAGCAGGTGATGGGAGTTGAACCCACAAACGTACTTGATTGGAAATCAAGCGCCTTACCAATTAGGCTACACCCGCATAACTTATTTATATAGTAACTCACTTACCACTTAGTCGACATCTTTCAGAATTTTATTCGCTAAGTCCATCATTCTACCATTTGGCCAAGCTTTTGGTACCAGCTTGTACAATTCTTCACGTGCTTTCTCTTTATCTTGATAGAACATCTCCAAAAAAATCAAGCCAGCAGCCGTAGAACGACGAACCCCTTGCCAACAATGAATAAGAATATTTATATCTTTTTCTAAAACAACCTCTTGTAAAAACTCAATTAACTGTTTAACATCTTTTTCAGAGGGACCATTCATATTCTTACGCTGCGCCACACTTATATCAAAAAATTCCAATCGCAATTTCTTGGCCGCATACTTTTTGAATCCCTTGGGAGCAGTTTGAGTGCGGCCATTGGCCCCTATCGATACAATATGAGTAAACTCTGTGTTAGGATCCGCCATAGCATGCATCGCACCCGCTCTACTTGTTATTGTTAATTTCATTTATTCAACATCTTCCTCGCTATTGCTATATGTAATCAGCCATTTAGCTCCATAATTATTATTTTTAACATATTGTAAATCATATAATACACACCCAATATGATTTAAAAACCATGCGTTTAGATGTCCTACAAGTGTATCCTCATAGTCGGCTATTATTCTTACACATTTTATATTTGGAACTATTTTTTTATTTGTACCGCTTACATTTCTTATTAAAATTCCATTCATATCTTCATCCCTTCATCCCATTTCAGTATTTGGGACTGAATTAAATTCCTTTTTCATCCAAGGAATTAATTTATTCATAAAGCATTTTGGACATATATCAAAAGATAAAATAGCATCACTATTATTATCCATCATCCAAAAATCAACTATGCAGCAACTACCAAACCATTCATCTTTGTATTCTTCAAGTAAATTGTAATAATCTTTATCAAACTCTTCTTTGCAGATATCACAAATTAATTGATCTAAAACCCGTTCCAATCTTTCCACTTTTTTATAAGACTTCACTATATTACCCATCCGGTATGAACTATCATATGAACATCAACCTCTAACGGTTTTCCTCTTACAATTTTCATCCTTTCTATTTTATTTTCTTCAATAAAATCATGCACTTCATTAACAGCGCCTATATTACCAGAATGATTTATATAACTCTTATGAGCTTTTTTAAGAGCGCCCAACAAAACGGGCTTAGGATTTTTAATTATATAAAGATGAGTTTCCTCGGGAATCATTTCAAAAATTACTAATACATTCATTTCTTTCTCCTTTAATAGGTATCTAATTTCGTTTCTTCAAATATTGCATGGGAACCATTATTATTCCAAATGCCGACGCATTGACCAAGAAATATATGACTTAACTCATGAATAAAAGTTCCACGCACTTTATACTCACCACAACAAGCAATCTCCATACTCAAATCTCTACTATGAGCTAAACCATAATATTTTTTGCCATTATGCATTACAAATTCTTCATCAACAAAATACGCATGTGATGACTCTATGTTATCATTAATGCATTGCAGCCAATGAGGATAATGGTATCTCCAAAAAATAATAGTCTGATCGGTCCAAAGCTCTATGGTCCGTGGTCCAGGATTATTTTTTGCGCCAACAGTAACACTCAAACCATGATTCGTATAAAAATCTGGCTCATCTGAAATACCACATCCAATTAATATTAATAACATTAGTGGAATTAAATATTTCATCCTTCTTCTCCTTCTATTTTATAAAGATATACTGGATCCAGACAACTACACATACATAATCTTTCATCACAAGTACCACAATAATTACCATCACCATTTAATCTTGTTTTCTTAGGAGGGTTTAACTTGTTTACAATTTTTGGTAATGGCTTAGCACAATGCGGACAGAATTTAACCGGAATGCTTGTAAAAGATTTAGCAGGAAAACCCCTAGGATCTTTATATAAATTATAAGATACCCATATAGGTTTAAATTCAATATTTCCGCAATCATTTTTCCAATCATATTCCTCTATGTAGATAATTACAGTATTGTTTTTGATCATGTCGTCGCAACAGGTTGGAGATATAAGCCCATGCATCCCTGCTTGTTGTCTATGAAATTCAAATTCAAATATATCATGGACATCATCAGGACATTCTACCCATTTTTTATATGCTTCTTCACTAATACCTAAAAATTCATGAAGCCTTACACCATCTTCTAGGCTTTCGTGCCACTGGCCAATATAATCATCTATCTCATTGGCACACGCACTGCCTTCAATAAAATCCTGTAAAAATGTTTTCATATCTTCCCCTGATTTTTATATTGGAAAACCATTCTTAGATAAAGAATAGTTAGAATATCTTTTATCGTTGGTAACTTCTTCGCCAACCCATGACGGTAATGGAATTTCTGTATCAATATCTTCCATCTCTATTTCTGCTAATACAAGTCCGACAAGGTTTCCTATAAACATATCTATTTCCCAATTAAACCCCTTGTACTTTGCGATGCATCTTGTCTTAATTACAAAATGTGTAGCAAATTCTTCCATAATATCCTTCGCGTCTTCTAAAGAAATATCTATATTGTATTCGCTGCGTATCTTACCGGATTTATCCGGTAATCCTTTTAAAGTAAGTTCAGCTTCAACATCATTTATGATGCGTATACGAACGGCAGTATTATTTAAAGTGGGTATGTACCCTTGGTATATATGCTTATACGAAGTAACAACATGTTTCTGCCAATCATTGGACTTCAATAAAAACTTTCTTTCAATTTCTTTCCCCATAATTTTTTCCTTTCTTTTGTTGATGAGCGAAACCGACAAGATTTGAACTTGCATAATCCTCGCTGACAACGAGACGCATTTGCCAATTATGCTACGGCTCCAATATTCTTAATCTTTAACTACTCTATAAGACTTAACAACCTTTTCATAAGGTTCCATTTCAGTAAATGCAACTTCTTTTTCATATTCATATGCTATCTCATCCTGACTTTCTGTTGCGCCCACTGAATAATTTGTTGAATAAAACTTATTAGTTGGTATATGTTTTAAAATAAGGTCGTGGCCAATGGACCAACGACCTTGTTTAAACTCTTCATGCTCAACCTCTTTCCAATCCTCAAAATCATCACCCTCGTCATAAACAATTTCTCTCGCTCTTTCTGGCGTGAATATTAATTTTGGCATATCTTTCTCCTTAATTAATTATCTTTTTTGCTGAATTTTTTGCTAAAAAATCTAAAGCCTTTTTATTATTTTCTTTTGTCATGCGTCTTAAATCTTTCATTAAAATTTTAAAGGGCTCGTAAAATGACTCACGTACTTCTCTTCTAGCTTTATTAGATGCCATCATTAATCCAACAACCAAATGAGATAATAATTCAATATTCCCATCATCTAGTTTATATTCATAATATTCTGACAACTCAGTAATTAATTGGATCAACTCTTGAACGTGATTCCTATGGTTTCCCATTTATTCTTTCTCCTCATCTTTTTCCAGTTTGATAACATCAGCCTGTGTACGACCCTCTTCAAACCCTTGTTTTGCATCTAAAGCTTTCTCTTCACTATAGTAAATTTTGAACCAATAATCTCCAGTACTAA
>PJEL010001977.1_pt1 | contig 19521 bp, 17 predicted proteins | sample 1853271 | NCBI WGS metagenome assembly PJEL01 (sample SAMN08108733, study PRJNA415343) | Invertebrate metagenome, whole genome shotgun sequencing project. | host: Globobulimina | place: Sweden: Gullmar Fjord | collected 2015-08
TTGCTGTCTTAAATCACTTAATTCACCAATGTACTCTTCTTGAAGTAAACATGGGTTATACTGTTTTGCAGTAATAAACTGTGGTTTAAGTACACTCGCAAGGGCCATAATCAAATCTCATTTAAATAATACATAAGATTAAATGCACAAAACGTACCAAAATTAACAGCTAGTAATCAACAACTTACAATAAAGTTTCCTGTCGTAAAAATGACACTCATTTTGAAATCAGTAATAACTGCTGGGGAAAAGCGAAAAAATCTAACAAAGCTTTAGTATCAATGGCTTTTTTTGCAATTTTAAAACTGGTTTTTAAGTCAATATGTGAAGAGGTAAGTCTAAATATGTTCCGTTATAAAACTCGACTGCTGTTAAACTGGATTAATTGATGCCCCTCTAACTTATCAATAATGGGCATTAAGTGAACTAAATCGATTCCTATTTTTTCTGCAATATCTAGCATATCCACATCACCAGTGGCTTCACTTAAAATGGTTAAAATACTGTTTAGCTCTTGGCGAGAGTCTAATGCATTATCACTTGAACCTTGAGTATGCTGGTAGGAGTTCATCGTTGGATAAAGCCCCCTTTTTCCTAATTGTGGCTCACCATAAGGGCATAAATTAATCACTTTAGCACCATACTCAGCTTTAATTAATAACTTTTCTATTTCATCAATTGAGCGAATAAGAGAGTCAATAGACATATACTCTTTTGTATCTAAAGAATTATGATAACCTTCATATTCACCATAACTATTACGACTTGCTTGGCCCATAGGTAAATTAAATCCTGGCGCGCAAAACTGCCTTTCATCTGAACCACTTAAGGGCGTAAAATCAATAAAGTCCCACCCCTCGTTTGAGGCGCCGCTTACTAACTTATCGAATAAACTGTCATTTCGTTTACTTTTTTTGTAACGTAGTTTTGATTTTGGTCCACCTAAACAGGTCAAAATTAAACCTGCTTCTAAGTTTTCTTTTAAAGCATCGCCATATTTATATAAATAACACAATGAACCGATGGTTTCTGGGTTCAGTACGAAACGGTATGTAAAACGTCTTTTTGGCCAGTGTTTTATACGATTATATAACCCCAATAAAACCAAAGGTCCACTGAGTTCGTTATTTGCCATAGATGGGTGACATAAGTAACTGGTTAAAAGTATTTCTTTTTTACTCTCACCTGCTAACGAACATTGCCCAAATGGGACACCTCCTTCGTCATCAAAGGAACTTTCAATACGCACTTTATATTTACCTTGCGGCAAGCTTTTCAATATATTATGCGCCAAACAAAAACCCCAAGTTCGTTTGTAATAGCTGGTTACATAGGGGATTGCATCAGGTAAGTGAGGGATGGAATATAAATGAGGTCTTAAATCAGCAAAGTCAATTTCTCTATCTACTGGCTCAGAATAATTTATAACATGTAAATTATTAACCTCAGTATCGCAGATTAAGTTACCGTTAGGGCCCCACAAGCGAGCGCGTTTAAAAAGCCAAGATGCCGGTGTGACCCAATCAAATACAGTAGTCCCCGATTTTACTTGTTCAATAGTTAGTGGCATTAAATTTTTAAAGTAATTTAACGAAGACTCGATTCCCAACCCGGTAATTGATCTGCAGATAGGAAATAGATCATCAAAAGCCCGGTTTAATAATTTATATTCTGCGTCTTTCTCTGCTTTTCCTATTTGATATTCATGCACAAATACCACTTCCTTTTACATAAAATAATTTTACAAAACTATAAATTATTTTATGCCTGAATTATAGTATTGATAGAGTTAATTAAAGAAAGTAACACAATGAAAAAACGCTGCTATTGGCTTGATGAAACCAAACCAGACTATGTAACATACCACGATGAAGAATGGGGAGTACCTGTGTATGACGATCACACTCTGTTTGAATTTATTACCTTAGAGTCAGCACAAGCAGGGCTGAGCTGGTATACAATTTTAAAAAAAAGAGCTGGGTACCGTGAGGCATTTTATCAGTTTGATGTTAACCAAGTCGCATCGATGGATGAGCACGATATCGATCGCCTAATGCACTTCACGGGTATAGTTCGCAACCGCTTAAAAATTGCTGCCACCATCAATAATGCTAAACGGTTTTTAGAGATACAAAAAGAGTTCGGTAGTTTTTCAAATTATCAATGGCAGTTTGTTGGCGGTCAGCCTGATGTAAGTAATTTAAATAATAAACAAGGCTCCCCAGCAATTACAGAGGCGTCGACTGCGTTTGCAAAAGATCTGAAAAAACGTGGTTTTAAATTTTTAGGCCAAACCACCGTCTATGCATATATGCAGGCGTGTGGCATGGTAAACGATCACAATAATGACTGCTTTAGAAAGACTGAAATAATTAACACCTGCATTAAAGAATAACACTAAAAACAATTAACAAATATTTAGCCTTTTGATAAGTTATATTTTTTCATTTTTTCTACTAATGTTGTTCTACGTACCCCAAGTACTTCTGCTGCGCGAGCAACAACGTAATCAAATCGCTCCAACGCTTGGGTTATTAAATTAATTTCAAGCTCAGCTAAATACTCTTTTAGCTTAATACCGTCATCGGGTAAGATACTCGTATCTGTAGCCCTAGTGTCTATCTCAGGCTCATCATAATCACTAAAATCGGTGCTAAAAATATCATTAAATGCATCGCGCTCTAGTAATTCCTCTGGATATTGAGGTTCATATGCATCAACTTCAATATATCGGTATTTATCGGGTAAATCGGGAACATCGACCACTTTATCTGGAAACATAATCACCATACGCTCAACTAGGTTAGCCAGTTCACGAATATTACCAGGCCAAGTGTGTGCTTTTAAACTTTCAACCGCTCGTTCTGTAAATTTAGCAACCGTTCCACTTTGCTCATTAACTCGACGCATTAATTCTTTTAACAATAATGGAATATCATCAGCACGTGCACTAAGTGATGGATTTTCGATAGGGAATACATTCAACCGATAGTATAAATCTTCCCTAAAACTCCCCTCTTCAATCATGTGCTCTAAATTTCGATGCGTTGCCGCAATAACCCTTACATTCGCTTGTATTGCTTTATTGCCACCTACACGCTCATAAATTCGCTCTTGCAATACACGTAACAGCTTAACTTGCATTTGCAACGGCATATCACCAATTTCATCTAAAAATAAGGTGCCTTCTTGAGCTAATTCAAAGCGCCCTTTACGTGCAGAAATTGCCCCCGTAAAAGCCCCCTTTTCATGGCCAAATAATTCACTTTCGAGTAACTCAGCAGGGATAGCACCACAGTTTACCGGTACAAATGGACCTTTATTTCGTTTAGACAATAAATGAACATTTCGAGCAACCACCTCTTTACCCGTCCCCGACTCACCTAAAATTAACACATTGGCATCGGTTTTAGAAACTTGCTCAATTAAAAATCGAACGCCTTTGACCGCCTCTGTCTCACCGACTAATCCATCAAAGACTTTATGTGGCTTAGTGTGCTTGTGCTCATGGGGTAGCATTCGTTGATATTGTTGGCAATCATGTAATAGCTGCGTGGTTACTTCATGATTAAATGGCTCACAAATCAAACCCACCACATTAGCAACCGCTAGCAACGGTTTGAGTGTTTCACCAATTAATAAAAAAGGGATAGTAGGATTTTGTTTTATGACTTCTTCGTGATCAAGTTGCTGAAGAGCGCCTAAAATTACAATACATTCTTGAGCTTGATTTTTAACACACTCATCAATTAATTGAGTTTCATTAATTTGTAGTGTTGTTTCGCCTATAAAATTTAACGCCGCGCACAATCCAAATGAGCGATTATTATTATTATCTAAAATCAAAACCATGAGCAGCTAGCCAAAATGTAATAAATGTAATTGTTTAGTTAAATTGTAAGCGACTGTTCCCAAGATGCAAGTAATAGCGGCATTTTTTTGACATTCACGCCAAAAAACAGACACTCCTATGATTTTAGATTAAAACTAAAATACTAATTTGAAACAATAGCTCAAAATATTTTTTATAAAACAAAAATCAAACAGATTATAAAATAACTTACCACTCCTATTATTACTCGACTGATTTAACATCTAAAAAGCGGTATTTAGTACAATAGTGCTAACTTTAGCTAAATTACTTGGCATCTTGCTTGCTAACATACTAAATTAATAGGTAAAGTAGCGAACTATGAAACTACTCCAAATGGTTTTACTTTTTAGCCGATGAAAACAACTCAGGAAACTTTATGTTTAATAATAAGACCATTCTAATCACCGGTGGTACCGGTTCATTTGGTAAAAAATATGTCAAAACCTTGCTTGATAGATTTAACCCTAAAAAGATAATCATTTATTCAAGAGACGAACTTAAGCAATTCGAAATGCAGCAAGAGTTCGATCAACCTTGTATGCGCTACTTCATCGGTGATGTACGTGATAAGGATAGACTTAAACGAGCAATGCGTGGTGTGAACTATGTTATTCATGCCGCAGCACTCAAGCAAGTGCCGGCTGCTGAATACAACCCGATGGAATGTATTAAAACAAATATCAATGGCGCTGAAAACGTGATTGACGCGGCCCTTGATAATGATGTTGAAAAAGTCATTGCTTTATCTACCGATAAAGCAGCAAATCCGATTAATCTATACGGCGCTACAAAGCTCGCATCAGATAAACTCTTTGTTGCAGCAAACAATATAGCAGGAGGAAATCAAACAACTTTTTCTGTTGTTCGTTACGGTAATGTAGTGTGCTCACGCGGCTCTGTCGTCCCTTTGTTTGAAAAATTTATTGCTGAAGGTCGCGATCACATTCCGATTACTCATAAAGACATGACGCGCTTTTGGATAAGTTTACAACAGGGTGTCGATTTTGTTCTGACTAACTTTGAGCGCATGTTAGGAGGAGAAATTTTCGTACCCAAGATTCCATCTATTCGCATTACCGATTTAGCTAAAGCTATGGCACCCAATTTACCAATAAAAATAGTAGGTATTCGCCCAGGAGAAAAGTTGCACGAAGTTATGTGTCCTGCTGATTTATGTTTTGATACCTACGAGTATAATGATCATTTTGTAATTGCTCCGGGTATCAAGTTTAGCAGTCGCAGTAATGACTTTACTATAAATGCAATTGGCGAAAAAGGTACACAAGTAGCCCAAGGTTTTGAATATAATTCGCTCGATAATGCACATTACATAAGCCAAAAGCAAATAAAAGACTTTAATGACAAGGCTGTCGTGTGAACTCCTATGGTAAACAAACAATAGGGCAAACTGATATTGATGCAGTTGTAAATTGTTTAACCTCAGACTATTTAACACAAGGTCCTAAAGTAGCTGAATTTGAACAAGCAATTTGCCATTATACACAAGCCAATCATGCTGTAGCCGTAAATAGTGCCACCTCAGCCTTACACATCGCATGTTTAGCATTAAATTTAACCGTTCACGATATTGCTTGGACTGTATCAAATACCTTTGTTGCTTCGGCTAATTGCGCAAAAATGTGTGGGGCCAGTATTGATTTTGTTGATATTAATCCTGATACAGGAAATATATCTATTGAGGCATTGACTGAGAAGTTAGTCTATGCTAAGCAAATACAACAATTGCCAAAACTTATTGTAGTAGTGCACTTTGCAGGCCAACCTTGTGATCTTGAAGCAATTTATATCTTAGGTCAGCATTATGGTTTTGCCATTATTGAAGATGCCTCACATGCACTTGGCGCTAGCTATAAGAATAGAAAAATAGGATCATGTCATTTTTCGGATATTACTATATTTAGTTTTCATCCAGTAAAAATGATCACCACAGCAGAAGGTGGTATGGCCTTAACTAATAATGCCAAGCTGGCCAAAAAACTTACTTTACTTAGCTCACATGGTATAGAACGTTCACCACTGACTGATACACCATGGCATTATACTCAGCAATGTCTTGGTTTTAATTATCGCCTTTCCGATATCCATGCAGCATTGGGCTGTAGTCAAATCCAATATTTAGATGAATGGGTACAAACACGAAATAAACTTGCCCGCTACTACGATAAAAAATTCACGGGCTCACTTATAACACCACTCAAACAAAGCTTAGATAGTGTGAACAGTTATCATCTTTACGTGGTATTACTTCCACAAGGTACACAGCGAGATCTATATCTGTACTTAAAGAGTAAAAATATAGGAGTGCAAATTCATTATATTCCTGTGCATACTCAGCCATATTATAACGATCCCATAAGAAAATTAAAAAACACTGAGCAATACTACAGTTGTTGTATCACATTACCACTTTACCCACGTCTTACTAGAAATGAACAAGATACTATTATCTCTGAAATATTTAACTTTTATAGTGGATTAAAGTCACTATGAATATAGCTGTAATACCCGCCCGTGGCGGGAGTAAACGGATCCCCAAAAAAAACATTAAACTTTTTAATGGTAAGCCTATTATTGCTTATTCAATTGAAGCAGCGCTTACAAGCGAGTGCTTTGATACTGTGATTGTTTCAACTGATGATAACGAAATAGCTAAAATTGCTACGAAATATGGGGCACAAGTACCTTTTATGCGCCCTGATGAAATTAGCGATGACCATGCCACTACACTCGATGTTATGAAGCACGCTATAGATTGGTGTAATAAAAATCATTGGCAAGTCAAAAAATTGTGCTGTATTTACGCTACGGCTCCTTTTATTTTACCCGAAGATATTCGCCTAGGACTCAGTATTTTAGAGCAAGAACAAGCCAGTTATGTGTTCAGTGCCACCAGCTTTGCTTTTCCGATCCAGCGTGCATTTTCAATCGACAAAAAAGATAATATTAATATGTTTTTGCCGGAAAATCTAAATGTGCGCTCACAAGATCTCCCGACAATATATCATGATGCTGGGCAATTTTATTGGGGCACTGCACACTCCTTTCAAACAAAGCAGCCGGTATTTAGCATACATTCTAAAATTGTCCGCTTGCCTCGTAAGCGTGTACAAGACATAGATACACTTGAAGATTGGGAAATAGCCGAAGCCTTATTTAAAGTGATAGGGTAATGCAATGAAGGTCTTTATTCGTACAGACGCATCAGTTTATATTGGTACAGGTCATGTTATGCGCTGTTTAGTTTTAGCGCGAGCACTACAACAACATCACTTTAGCGTTACCTTTGTGTGTCGTCCACAGAACGGGGATCTTATTAAGTACATAAAAAGACAGGGAATACATGTTCAATCTTTACCTCAGGTTGCTGTTGTCACACCACAACACAGCGCAGATTATGCAGCTTGGCTACAGTGTACTTGGCAACAAGATGCGATTGATTTTATCGCAGCGGTTAAGCACGCAGATGTTGTCATTACTGATCATTATGCTATTGATTATCAATGGCAAAAATATGTGAAAGAGCAACTTGGCTGCACTCTGCTAGCGATTGATGATCTAAATAGAATACATTTTAGTGACTTAATTATCGATCAAAATCTTTGGCCTGATTTACCTCAGCGCTACTCCGATTGCTCACAAAAAAAGTTACTTGGCCCGCAATATGCCTTATTAGATAAACCCTTTTCAGATTTAATAAATAAGAATATTAAGAAAAAGAATCAAGTACTTGCATTTTTTGGCGGCAATGACTTAAGCAAAGAGTGTATAAAGTTATTTCACGCAGCTTGTTCATACAACAGCCTACCTTTTCAGTTAAAAATTGTCACAGGTCAAACCAACCAAGCTTACCAACAGCTGATAAACTTACCCAGTCCATCACATGTGAGTGTCGTTAAATTTATTGATAAGTTTGCCCTAGAATTAAAGCAAACAAATTATGTGATAGGCGCCTCAGGGGTCAGCAACTGGGAAAGGTTTTGTTTAAATATTCCAGCCACAATAGTTTCGGTGGCTGAAAACCAGTTGAAACTTTCACAGTACTTAGCGCAACTTGAAGTGGTGCGATACCTAGGTGAGAGTCAATATACTGACATACAGACGTATGTTAATGAATTGCAGTTTATAATCTCATGTTGGCCCGGCATTCGCTTTAATTCATCACTCAATATTGATGGCCATGGTACAGAACGTATCGTATCAGAGCTTAAGGAGCAGCTGAAAAATGAATAAACAATGTGTTTTACAACCACTTATTGATGAGCATTTCCATGACATCTTACTGTGGCGCAATGCCCCTGAGGTAAGAAAAAATATGTATACTAGCCGCATTATTAGCAAAGACGAACATCATGTTTGGTTTAACACACTTAAAACCGATCAATCAAAAGCCTATTTTGTTGCCATTATTGATCAAATTAAATCTGGGGTGATTGGTTTTACAGCAATCGATGAAACCAAAGCACATGCCAGTTGGGCTTTTTATACCTCACCACAGGCAAAACCTGGCAGTGGCTCAATAATGGAGTTTAATGCCTTAAACTACGCTTTCGATACGTTAAAGCTGCAGCAGCTCAACTGTGAAGTATTGGGTTTTAATACCAAGGTGATTAAAATGCATGGCAAATTTGGTTTCCATGTTGAACACACCTATAAGCATGCCTTTTTCGATGGTAACACTCATCACGATATTGTAAAACTCAGCCTTTGCAAGTCGAGATGGCAGATTATAAAACCTGAAATTAAAAATAAAATACGCAGATTCCTATGACTGAAAACACAACAGAAATAGCCATTGCCGGTACAAAAATAGGGCCCAATCAGCGACCTTATATTATTGCCGAACTGTCGGCTAATCATAATGGCGATCTTAATAGAGCAATGCAAATTTTAGAAATGGCCAAACGCAGTGGTGCAAATGCAATAAAGCTGCAGACTTACACACAAGATACAATCACTATTGAATGCAGTAAGCCAGAATTTAAAATACAAGGTGGGCTTTGGGATCAACGCACTCTTTATGATTTATATACCCAAGCCCATATGCCTTGGCATTGGCATAAACCCTTATTTGAAAAAGCCAAACAACTCGGACTCACTATATTTAGCTCACCGTTTGATACAACTGCAGTCGATTTATTAGAAGAGTTGGGAGCCCCAGCATATAAAATAGCCTCATTTGAGGCCATAGATTTACCATTAATTGAATATGTTGCTAAAACAGGGAAACCTATGATTATCTCAACTGGTATGGCCAGTTACAATGAGATAAAACAAGCTATAGCGACAGCACAAAACGCTGGCTGTCGTGAACTTGTGATCTTGCATTGTGTCAGTAGCTATCCAGCCCAACCTTGTGATTATAATTTAAAGACATTGCACAATATTGCTGAAGAGTTTAATGTTCTGACAGGGCTATCTGATCACACTATAGATAACACAACAGCAATTGCCGCCGTAGCCTTAGGCGCTTGTATGATTGAAAAACACGTCACATTAGATCGCAATGGCCAAGGCCCAGACGATAGTTTTTCTCTTGAAGAGCCCGAACTTACCTCGCTTTGCCATAATAGCTATGTAGCCTGGCAAGCACTTGGCAATATAAACTATCAAAGGTCGCAAGCAGAACGAGACAATATCGTGTTCCGTCGCTCACTTTACGTTGTTGCTGACATTCAAGCCGGTGAAGTAATAACTGAAAATAATGTAAGAAGCATCCGACCTGGCTATGGCTTAGCACCAAAACACTACCCGCAAGTGCTTTCGCAACGAGCCAAAAAATTTATTGCAAAAGGTACAGCATTACAATGGGATATGATACAAAGCGATAAATAAAGTCGGTGTTCTTGTATGCTTAAACAGTGGGCTGACGCCAATTTATTTCAAAATATAATTGAGCCTGCCCGCCTATACTGTGCTTAAAATAGCCTCGCTTCGGTGAATTTGCCCCATTAAAATCTATCTGTTTATAACCCAGTTTAGAAGCATGATCCATAATCTTAAAATAAAGAAATGTGCCAGCATATTGACTGGCTCCAATCCCCACTACCGGTAAATGCACCAGTTGATTATAATCATAAAATAATAACCCTGCAGCCACAGCTATATTATTCTCATTTTTAACTACGCCAATATTTCCCATGCCATTATTTAATATAAGCGCTGCAAAATCAGCTGTAGCTTGTTTGATTTGTGATGCTAAAGTGATTGCTTGTTTCTCTAAGGTTTGGCTGTATAAATCAATCAGCTCACCAACCTCGCCCTCGATACTAAATGATAACCTCTCTCGAGATATGGCATATTTTTCTTCTCTGCGGCGCGATCCTCGAGCTGCAGCACGAATAGCAGCACAGGAATTCAGCTCTGCACACGCTGTATAACGGGGAGCAATAACCGCTCTGCCTTTTTCTGGCTCATGATAATTAAACCAATCTATCCCTCTTACGTCTTGTAACGAAGGGTGTAAACTCAATTTAAACTCGCTATAACGCAAAGATAATGCCTGCATGACAAATTCGCTGATCGCTAATTCACACTCAGTCCGACGATTCGCTTTACTATTAAATATATCTTGATGGTACATTAAGCCGATATAATAAGAGTGAATAGGTAGGTTCTGGCCTGCCTTATTGTGGATAATAATAGGTACCCCTGCTACCACTCTTGTTTTACTTACCACAAACCAATATTCAACGTCACAGCCCAGCGCAGCAATAACTTCTGGTAAAGCGTAACGCGTTCCTTGCATAGAATGCGCAACAAATTCGTTCCACTGCTCAGCACTTTGGCACGCGATTAGATTTAAATTAGTGATCAATAGTCTAAAACTCCAATTTCATGTAAATCATGCATAATCGATGAACGTGTAAGTAAATTGGGATTTATTATAACAAGCTCATTACCATACTTATCTTGTACTTGCTTAAACAAGCGCTCAAGTTCTTGCTCGTAACCTAGCCTCAATGCACGATATGTACTAGGAATTTTAAACGCTTTAAATTCAGTTGCACCTGTAATCCCCATTTCACGTAATTCGTGTTGTACAGTTTCGAAATGTTGCTCTGGATTTAGCCAAATAGCAGAACCAACGGGGGTGGGTACCTCTATACATAATACCGGTTTATGATTTTGCGTATCACTAGCGAAATCGCTAAAATAGGTAACTCTGGCAATCGAGTCTGCGCTGTAATTCATAGTGTAAAAAGGCAATGCCAAGTGCTGTGCTAATTCAACATAGTAAAAAACCTGCGACACTGGTTTTATAAAGGATGCAATGGTATTTTTTCCCAACAATAATTGCTGCGAAGATTCAATGGTGGCGGTTAAGTAAACTTTTTCGGCATACAGTTGCATACTCGATTGAGCTGTTTTAATGGTGCATAAGTAGCCGTTATGCTGTTTAGTTATTGCTGCACATTCACTGTTTAACCAACACTTAACGCCAAGCGCTTTTAACTTATGATTAAAAGCCTCTTTAAACGCCCCCATGCTTTGCCCTTTAGGGTAAAGATTAAAGGTATCATGAGCAATAAACTTTTTCTCTGCTGCCAATAAGTTATCTAATTCAGGTAATTGCTTTAACCTTACACTTAAAGCTTCATCAAGTAACAGCTTACGGCCATAAAAGGTTATAAAGTTTCGATTTAGCGCTGACAGCCCTTGTGCACCTTGTAACAAAAATTTTTTACACCATTGTGTGATATAACCAACGCTGTGCTCAGCAAATTCATCGGCTAATGCGCCGCCTTTATTTGGTTGCTCAATTAAAACACTTTGATTAAGCGTTTCATAAAGCAGCATAGCTTTAGCCGGTTCGGCTAATGTACGGTAATCAGGAATAGCAAAGTTTTTTGTAGTTTGATTATTCCAGTAACTGGCATAAGAAAATTCGAGCTCAGTTAATGGCGCATCGGGAGGCATAATGTCATCTAATAATCTTTTTTGCGCTTGACTCATTCCATCAAGGAACTGAGGACCTTTATCAAGTGCTGCGCCTTTGTACTTTATCGGTGACATAAATCCACCGAGTTCATTAGCCGACTCAACAATTGCAACTGATTTACCACTTTTTAATAACCCAAATGCAGTCATCATCCCTTTAAAACCACCGCCTACAACAATAGCATCATACGTACTTACTTTTGCGCAATTATTTTCCATATTTCCATACACCCGTTATTATCTATTAGCTCTTGATCTGTTTCTCGTTTCAAACTGTTGAGCCTATAACGAGAAAAAACATCACGAATTTGCGCTTCATTATAAAAATTGGCTGATAATAAATCCTCAAATACCCCATCTTTAAAGTCGAGCCAAATGTCTTGTTGCGAATCGTAACGACCAAAATCTTTATGAGTATGGCCCATTGAAAACAGACAACTTAAAATAATTGCACCATCATTTAATTGATCAAACAAACGATTATAAATTGTTCTCACATGAAAACCTGAGGTGTGTGTTGTACTGAGCCTATCAATTACTAAATCAATTTTAATATCGAGTGGTAACTTAAAGTCTTCAAAATCAACCTGGTACGTCGAAATTAAATCGTTAAATCCTTTTTCTTTCGCCCGTTGTTCCACCACCTTTAAAGCTGCGGTTGAGTAATCTACAGCTATAACCTCAGCACCGTTTTCAGCACAAAAAACACTATGGTTTCCCCCGCCACAACCTAAATCGAGTACCGTGATTGGCTTATTTTTAAAATGCGATCTGAATTGAAAAAAGTGCGAAACAATAAAGTCATAGGGGTATAGATTTAGCTGTAAACCTTGTTGATATATTTTTTGCCAATTATCTTTACTCATTTAATCACCTAATTAATATTAAATAACACAGGTACACCTGATTTACACTAAGCCCAATAATATTCTTAAATCTTAGCCGGTTTATTGTAATTTTCGGCAAACTCTATATAAATATCATTTAAATGATTATGAAAAGCATCTATACAAATGTTCATGAATTCTGCACGGGAATCTAAATCACTATAGTAGTACGTATTTGCCATAATATATGTTTGAAAGTATCTAAAAGTGCCTTGAATCAACCAGTACACATCTTCATTATTATTATGAATGTTAATTAACAGCTGGTTCTGTCGATAAAAAGCATCGGCAAGCTGCTCTCTCGTCTCAAAATAAAATGAAGTAATCTTAATTAACTGCTCCAATATATGCTTTGATTTATATTTTAATTCAAAGCTTGCGGCATTAATGCTTTTCTCAGATAAGCCTTCTAAAGATGAAGCCGAATCTAATAGCTGTTTAATTTTTTTATGTTTATCTACAAATGTATTTTTAATTTTTATATCTGAAATTCTTTTTGGCTCAGTGAACTTTATATACGCACCATCAGTTGTATTATATACTTTTAGTTTAGGTTGATGTTTTAATAATAATTCCATATTAAATTTTGACATATCAAAAATTGAAGTAGAATAAACTTCCTCTCTGAAATTTCCTTTTACACGCATTTCACCCTGCATCATGTCTTTTGTTTGCTCTTTGTATTTAAAATCTTTGTCGTAATAAATACTATCTTTTGCGTGATGCGTATCAGTAGAAACAAAACCAAAGTCTGTACCAATCAAATACATTGTTTTAAAGTCAAGTTCAGCAGCAATAGCTAAAGCCGTATTCGATACCGTTGGATTAGTAAACATAGGGCATGCATACTGCTTTTTTCTATCTAAAGATTTAATTAATCGCCCGCCGGCATCGTTGAATTTATTAAGTAAAAAAGCAGATTTAAAGCGTTTCAATATCTGATCAAAAACAGTATTAACAGCGACTATATTTAAATCACTTAACTTAATATTAACTTCCTTTGTTCGCTCAACAACTTCAACCCAATCTAATAACCGCGCAACTCGTTCCATTTCAACATGTATATCGGGTTTAATATCATTCACCAGTAAGGCTTTTAATGCTGTACCACAAGATATTATAATAATATCTTCTTGATTTTCTTTTAAAAAATCAATCGCTAAATCTAATGACGGTCCATTGGCCACAATAAATACAGGTCTGTTTTTTAATTTATTTTTAAAACTACCTGCTTTTTTTATCACAGGGAATTGTGCAGATAAATTAGCTATTGTATGAGAAACGCCGATGATTTCATCTTCAAAAAATCCCCACCCCCCATGCCAGCGGTGTCCGACCTCTTTGATTTTATTTATTGCTTTATTTATTGAATCACTGTCATAGTGCTTAAAATAATGAATCACACTGGTATTAAAAAAGCCCTGCATAGAAAGTATAGAACCAATCTCATTAACAACATTATGTTCGGTTCCACCTATTTGAATTCTAAAAACCCCGCCATTATTCAAGCATTTATTAAACAGCGGACGTAACTCTATACAATGTAGTAATGCATAAAAAGTACTAGGAGTGTGTTCATACAAAAAAACATTCGATACATTTTTTTTATTTAAGAGTTCTTCAATGTGGTAGCCTAAACCAGCCCCTAAAAAACATACAAAATCTAATCTATTTTCGTTTGCAGGATTGCTTAGCTTGCTCCTACCTTGTTCTAATCGTGCATTACGAATAGATTTAAGTAAGGCGGCATGTTTAAACACAATATTTTCATCATCTGAGTGTTTTATTTTAAAGTGAGAATAAACAGGGCTTTTTAAATATTTACTAACTTGTTTTTTTGCAAATTCACGTGGGTTTTCAGTGTAAATAAATTGACCATTACTGTATAAGTTTTCATTCTCTTCATCATCAAAAACTACTCCCGTATCAGTCGGTTGGTAATCTCTAAACACATTAAAGATCTGCGGCATTTTTTCTTTTAGTAATTCTAAGTTTGCAAACAAGGTTGCTTTGAGCATCATTTTTTTTAATTCACTTTCTGCTGCGTTCAAAATACACTCCAGTTTTTTCATTTGATTTGTTGATCTTTTATCACTAAGCTAAAATTTAATATAACTGTAAAATGATAGTTTATTACCCATTTAAAACATTATGCTTTATTTTTAAATAAATGTTTAATATCTTAAGAATAGGTCTAATATGGTAGTATCTATACAACTTCAAGCAATTTATACGCCATTTTTTATTTGACGATATTTATAATTACATTTAAATTACTTATGTGGCGATTACTAAACACGGCAAAAGTACTTGGCATTACTTTTGCACTGTTTTAGGTATTGCATCACACAATTTTAGTAATTTAAATTTTAGGACTGCCCACATGGCTCATATCTCAGTAAAAAAATACGGTCAAGTTCGTGCTAGTAGTATTGCCGAAATGGCGCCATACGAACAAATAAACCTTATCTTTAGTAATATTATTGGCCGCTTAGCTGCTACTAAGGGTTTTATCGAACGCAAAGAAATAGACAAAAAAGGTGAAAACCTCTCAGCATGTATTTTACTACTCGGCGCGCTACAAGATGCGCTTAACTTAGAAGTAGAGCAAGATCCTAGTATTTCTGATAATTTATTGGCGCTATACGCCTACTGCCAACGCAAATTAACGCAAGCTAATATAAATAATGATATTGAAGCAGTCGTTGAAGTTTCAAGCATTATAAAAGAAATAAAAGAAGGTTGGGATAGCATTCCAGTAGATCAACGCAGTCCTGCGGTATAATGCTATGGGTCAAAGCCTGTCAGTTAAAGCAAAGCATATTCATGAGCTGCTTGATAATATTGAATCATTAGTACAAAGCAATAAAGCTGAAGAAACTAAACCAATTATGGATACTTTAAATATTGAGCTTAGAAGCTGGTGCGAAAGTGATACTCCGCCAAATACTCAAGAATTAGAGGCCATACAAGCTGCTATAAACACGATAAACAAGCAAGCAATGGCTAAAAAAAATGAATCATCAAAAGCTATTATTAATCAAAAAAAATCGGGAAAAGCAATTTCAGCATACAAATCGATTTAATTACTTGCATATTAATTAACGTAAATAGCAGGCATAAAAAAACCGTTTTTAAACGGTTTTTTTATGCTCACAACTAGTATTAACAGTTAGGAATTATTACTCACCACACCGGGCATATTTTCAAGCTGAGCTTGCACATAACTACTTGTAGAGTTAAGGCTCGCGACTAGTAAATCCATGGCGTTGTACTGAGCGTATAACCTGTCAGATAACGACTCCATTTGACTTGTTAGGCTTTCACGCTGTTCATCGATATCTTCTAGTTGATTTGTTTTACTGTCTATACGATTTTGGATAATACCGTCGGTATCAGTGTAAAAGTTCATTAAGTCGTCGAAAGACTGCGCAAAACCGCCTTCGTCATCACCTACAAAAAATTGTTGCACTAAATCAACATTTTCATCAATTTTATCATTTAACGTCTCGGTATTAAGCGTCAGTACTCCATAACGATCTGTTTCAACGCCCAGCTGAGAAAGTGACAATGAGTTACCATTACCTAAATCCACAGAGTCGGTAATCTGCTCTCGTAATTTAGACATAACACCACGCAATAAAGAATCTCCGGCCATAACGCCAGCGCCATCTTCACTTGACGCCCCTAAGTTGTTACTCAGCTCCAGAAGTTCATTATAGCTTTCAATAAAACTAGCTAAACCAGCTTCAATATTACTGTTATTTTCTGTAATTGATATATTACTTACGTCGTCATCAGCACCTTGAGCTTTTTTGGCCGTTATAGTGATACCATCTATTACATCAGTAAACGTATTTGAAGAGCTACTTACTGTAAGTGAACCATCAATAGTAATTGAGGCATCTGTCGCAGCGATAATTTCAGACGCATTTTGAATCCCTTCGGGGTAAAATGCTAACTTAGATAACCCACTCGTATCAGTGTTATTTCCGTCAATATCTGTTACTTCTACTTTAATCTCGTTTTCAAGGCCACTGTTTTTAGCTGCGAGTACTAAGTGCTGCCCAGTATCATCAGTGATTATTGTTGCATTAATGCTATTGTTACTACTGCTATCATTAATTGCATCTCTAATTTCACTTAAAGTAGCAGTGTCAGATACTTCAATGTCAAAGCTGTTGTCTCCCGAGCTAAGAGTCATAGTCCCTTCACCAACCGCAGCGTCAGCGTCAAAAGCTTCTGAAAGTATTTTATGTTCTGTAGCGAGATTATTAACCGCTACAGAATAACCACCAGGCTGAGCGTCTTCATCAGCAATTAACTGCACGAAAGTATCACTTCCTGATGTACTGCGTTTTTGGTAATTATCGGCATCACCTAACACTTCCATTGCTGTTTGCACTTGCTGTAGCGCAGATTTCAGAGCTCCCACAGCAGAAATATCAGTAGTTAAATTACTTTCTTGAGTATTTAAACGGGCCTCAGCAGGAGCTTGCTCAGCATTAACTAATGCATCAACAATATCTGATACAGCTAAACCAGAGCCCAAGCCATTGAACGAAATAGACATACTTTACCCCTTAAAGACTTAAAATAATTTAACCGCTTATATATGCGTGGTTATAAACGCTAAACAGTTTGATCAATTAAAATACCCGCAGACTCTGAGAGCTTAGATACTAAGCTGAGCACTTCTTCTGAAGGATACTGCTTAATTACATCACCACTGGTTTTGTCTAGTATTTTAATTACATCACGTCCTGAATCTTCATCAACTTGAAATTGCAGGCTACGATTCATCTCACCCATAAACTCCTGCAATTGTTGCGCCACTTTTTCTAGCTGCTCACGTTCAAGCTGTTGGTTTTGTGAGCTATTATCCTCTGTACCTTGCTGTGCGTATTGGTTGTTTAACTGATTCTGTGAGCCTTGTTCATCCGTTTTATTTACGTCATCAACAGCACGCGAAATCAATGTTGATGTAGACTGCCCAGCTTGTCTTTCTTCACCAGCTAACGGTGTTGATGCTATAGTCACTTCTGCGTTTGAAGTAATGGTATTCATAACGCCTCCTAAACTTACCTAACATATATGGTTATCTGATTAACAATAGCTTAATTTATACCCTTAAACCACAAAAGGAGGTAGCTAAAGCCACCTCCTTTTTTTAGAACTAATACTGACTTTATGTACTAGCTAGCTACCCATTAAGCTATAGCGTTTCACTTATTAACCTAATAGGCTAAGTGCTGTTTGTGGTAACTGATTCGCTTGCGACAAGATTGATGTACCCGCTTGTTGCAAGATTTGGTTTTTCGTCATTTCTGCAGTTTCAGTTGCAAAGTCAGTATCTTGAATACGGCTACGTGAAGCAGACACATTTTCAGAGATGTTAGACAAGTTGCTAATGGTGTGGTCAAAACGGTTTTGAACCGCACCTAAACCAGCTCGCTGAGAGTCTATACTTGCAATCGCATTATCAATAATCGCTAATGCATCCTGAGACCCGCGCTGACTTGTAATGTCGACATCCTCAACGTTTACAAGTGAACTTACTACTTCTGTGTTAGCTACCGCAGCCATACTAGCATCGTCAGCTTCAACGCTAAAGACTTCAGCAGAGTTTAACTGTACAGTACCCGTTACTATAGAGCTATCACCTGCAGCCAAAACACTGGAACTTGTAGTATCATCGCCATCGTAAGATTGACCAGTAAGGGTTATACCAACAGTTGCAGTTGTTCCACTTTCTGCTAAATCTGTTAATTCAATGTCTGCACCGGTATTATTTGATATTGTAAGTTCACCATTTTCTACAGTAGCTGTTACACCGTGCTCATCGGTTTTAGCATTAATGGCCTCTGCCATAGCTTGCTTATCACCTTCTGCTGTACCAGTGCCAACATATGAAATAGTTGATTCTTTACCAGCATCTAAGCCTGCACCATCTAATTTAAAACTGATAGTATCATTTAAAGCGCCTGGCGTACCGATATCAATAGTTGCCTCAGTTCTTGCTTGAGCGGATACACCCGTTGCACTATTATAACTATTTATAGAATTTGCAATCTCTTCCGCTGTTGCTTCTGCTGCAATAGTTACTGTTGCATCTTCACGGCCTGAAATAGTGTAATCTCCTCCAACCACTCCATTTGTAGTCGCTGAAGTAGATATTGTTACAGCTTCGCCTAAGCCAACTGTATCACCTTGAAGGTTTACTTGATTAGTCCCTATTTTATTAGCTGCCACGCTAGACAGTGACACATTAATTGTTTCGTTTGAGTTAGCCCCAATCTGGAAAGACTTAGAACCAAAGCTACCATCTAAAAGCTGTTGACCACCGAATGATGTTGTATCGGCAATTCGCGTAAGCTCTGTCTGTAATGCTGCCACTTCTTTTTGAAGAGACTCACGGTCTTCAGTTGAATTAGAACCGTTAGCAGATTGTAGTGCTAGTTCACGCATACGTTGTAAAATGCTTGTAGACTCGCTCATTGCACCTTCAGCGGTTTGAGCCATTGAGATACCATCGTTAGCGTTACGTTGTGCTACTGCTAAACCATTTACTTGTGATGTTAAACGGTTTGAAATTTGTAGGCCTGCTGCATCATCTTTTGCGCTGTTGATACGCATACCTGATGATAAACGCTCCATTGATGTTGCAAGGTCAGAACCTGATGTAGATAGGTTACGCTGAGCGTTTAATGAAGATACATTTGTATTTACTGAAATCATAATAAAACTCCTGATTACTTTCGTAATGTGACTGTTTAGATTTAACCAAGAGCTGTCACAATT
>PJEL010001978.1_pt1 | contig 19501 bp, 14 predicted proteins | sample 1853271 | NCBI WGS metagenome assembly PJEL01 (sample SAMN08108733, study PRJNA415343) | Invertebrate metagenome, whole genome shotgun sequencing project. | host: Globobulimina | place: Sweden: Gullmar Fjord | collected 2015-08
CCTTGAACTTCTCCCCAATCAAATGATACAGCGTTGACACCGGAAGTAACTCCCATACTGAGTGCCGCTACGATCCCCAAAGTAAGCGTCGACTTGTTAAAGCCGTTTATAACCTTTTTCATTTTAGCTTCTCTCCATAACCTGCTGGATTCTTGTTATAGGAATGTCAACCAACATCTTGTTAGCCTACAGGTAACACCATTGTTACAGTATTTACATCTGATGAGCAAGATGGAATTCGAGAAAATCTTCTAAAGATTTAAGTACCTTAGCTAAAAATAAAACAATAATTTAAACGCTTGATTTAAATAGTAGGGAAGAAGATGGGCTTACAAGTAAAAAGGGAAGAAGAAGTTGTGTGATAACAAAGAATTACGCAAAGCGGAGTACGAGTGATTGGCAATATGAAATTAATCACTCGTTTGAAGTAATTACTCTAATGCTTATAGCTAAATTTTTTGCAGAGAAAGCAGCTCTCCCTTTTCTGTCAGCTCCAATTTAAAATTACCATGAACACCGGAGCGAGTTAAAAACCGGCGAAAATGACGGCCGTTGATCCAAAGCTTCCTTCCATGGCTATCATGCACTTCGACTTTGTCGACATGCCCCTGATAATAGCGTTGAAATTCGTGAAAACTTACGTTTAAAGAAAAATAAAAGGTCATATTTTCAAACTAAAACAATGAGAAACAAAACTAACTAAATAACTAAATAAAACACAGAAGACCACAACAGATTATGACTCCCCACTTAGGACTGCAGGGAGTCATCATCGATAAGCGTATTTTACTTACAATCGAGCGCTTTTGACACTTTCTCAAACAGATCTTTTGACAAGTCTTCGAGTCCTAATATCCGTTTAAGCGACGCTTTCATCAGTAACTGTCTGGCTTGGTCAAACTTCTTAAACTGAATAAGAGGCGTAATTATCCTGGCCGCCACTTGCGGGTTTAACGTATTGAGTTTGATGATAGTGTCGGTTATAAACTCATAACCGCTGCCATCGAGTTTATGGAACTGTACCGTGTTTGCAGCCGCAAATGCGCCAATTAACGAACGCACTCGGTTAGGATTAGAGAAGCTAAATGATTGATGCTTTGTTAACCTTTTCAGCTGCTGTAAACAGGTATCCGATGCACACGTAGCCTGTAAAGAGAGCCACTTATCCATCACCAATGGCGTCTCACTCCACTTAGTTTCATAATCAGACATCAAGGTGGTGCGTAGCGAGGAGTCTTCACCATTGAGCGCCAATAATGCACCGAGACTGTCAGTCATATTTTCTGCCTTGTCATACTGCACTTTGGCAAAACTCTGATGCTCCTCAGAAACTTTTTGTAGTAACAACAAGCAAATATTTTTAAGCGCACGTGAACCGGCATTATCGATACTCGCCTGTTCACGATAACGGCTAAGTAGTTCATCTTCACAGGCCATGGCCAGCTCTTCAACCACAAAAGCCCTGGCAATCGCTAACGCATCGAGATCGACAGACTCTGTTTGTTCTATTAAGGCAGAGACCGAAGGCAGAGTGAAAATTTCAGCCACTAATGCATTATCGAGGTCTTCACTGAGAAGCACACCACGGTAGGCATCGGTAACTCGGGGATCGATGTGCATCGATTGCTGCTGGCCCAAGTTAGCAACATTATCCCAAATAGATTGACTGATAAGTGCAACAGAGGCTTCCCAACGAGCCACTTCACTGCTGGCATAGCGCATCAGATGCACCAACTGTTCGACCGAATAGGAAAAATCAAGCTTAACCGGCGCCGAAAAGTTTTGTAGTAGCGAAGGTATTGGCTGCTCGGAAATATCATTAAAGATAAACTCTTGACGCGACTCCTTAACATTCAATACCTGACTCAACATCGAGGTGCCATTCGGTGATAAAAGCTCTAAATCAAACGGAATATGAAGTGCTAGCTTCTCGGTTTGATCAGCCGTTGGCTGAGTGACTTGTTCAATAACCAGAGAGTAGCTTGCCTTTTCTGCATCATAGTTCTCCGTCACAGTGACCACCGGAGTTCCGGATTGACTATACCAACGTTTAAATCGTGAGAGATCGATGCCACTGGCGTCCGTCATAGCCGCGGCAAAGTCATCACAGGTAACCGCCTGTCCATCATGACGTTCAAAATACAGTTTCATACCGGCTTGAAATAACGTTTCACCCAGCAAGGTATGCATCATACGAATGACTTCGGCACCTTTGTTATAGACGGTAACCGTATAGAAATTGTTCATCTCGATCACAGACTCAGGGCGTATTGGATGCGCCATAGGTCCTGAATCTTCAGCGAACTGCTGATTTTTTATCACCTTAATGGCATGTATACGGTTTACAGCACGAGAGCCGAGATCTGAGCTGAACTCTTGATCTCTAAACACGGTTAACCCCTCTTTAAGGCTCAGTTGAAACCAATCTCTGCAGGTCACTCTGTTTCCTGTCCAGTTGTGGAAATACTCATGCCCCACCACCGACTCGATACCATGATAGTCCTCATCTGTCGCCGAGCTCCTATCGGCCAACACATATTTGGTATTGAAAACATTGAGCCCTTTGTTCTCCATAGCGCCCATATTGAAGAAATCGACAGCTACAATCATGTAAATATCCAGGTCATATTCAAGATCGAACCTGGACTCATCCCAAGCCATCGACTTCTTTAACGATGCTATGGCATGGTGAGCCTTATGAAGGTTACCTTTATCGACAAAGACCTGTAATTTGATCGGCCGTTGGCTTGATGTAACAAATTCATCTTCCAGCAGATCAAAATCACCAGCGACCAGGGCAAACAGATAGGCAGGCTTTGGAAACGGATCATGCCATTTAACAAAATGACGTCCCGATGAAGTCTCGCCCTGCTCAAGTAGATTACCGTTGCTCAAAAGATAGGGAAATGCCTTGGCATCGGCCTCGACTCTCACGCTGTACACAGCAAGTACGTCGGGTCTGTCGAGGAAATAGGTGATACGTCTGAACCCTTCGGCCTCGCACTGGGTGCAGTAAGCCCCATCAGACATATAGAGTCCCTCGAGGCTTGAATTTGCTTCAGGATCGAGTTTTGTCACGATCTCTAACTCAAACTCTTCAAGCTGTGTCTCTATGCTGAGATTTGCCTCTTCCTGGCTATAGCCGGTATCAACACCAGCCACTTTTAGCGAAATAATCTCAATACCTTCACCGTCTAATACTAAGGTCGTCGCTTGGTCATCTTTTCGTACAACCTGACTTTTCGCCGTGACAAATGTCTCAGCCCCATCCAAATAGAAATCAAGATCGATATGGGTGATGGTAAAAGCGGGAGCCAGGTAATCCTTCAGGTACTTCGCATTCATTGTTGTCATATACAGGCCTTAGATCCTTTTATAAAATTAAAATACCAATCGGTATAAACTAATTTCGGATGTAACAGATATGAAAAAACGCGCCATAGGCGCGTTTTTAATTATTTAACTCGTTTTACTTTGATTCGTTTTTCGCCACTCTTTCGATATCGACCATATCGAGAGTGATATAAACCGTTTCATCACGGAAAGCATCCGGTGTAACCAGTTCATCTTCGTCTGTATCCGACTCAGTTTCTGTATCTTCTGAATCGAGCGACTTAACAACCTCTAAGCCTTGGCTCACACGACGTTCATTAAGACGAACGAGCTGCTTCTTGTCATTGGCTTCGCGCTCTGCAATACGTTCACTCTCAACAAGAGAGACCGTTTTTTCATCATGATGCTTCTTAAATTCGGCAATATCTTGGTAAATATAGCTAAACTCAACATCTTGCTTAATACGAGACTCGTGCTTAACAGACAAGTTACCGATCATGTTTGGGCTAACATCACCCAGAGTGCCATATTGTGCAACCGGCACTTTATCCCAAGGCAATGCATTCTCTTCCTCAGCTTCACCATACTCACCAGGCTCTAAAGCACTCGGGAATGAAATATCCGGTGTAACGCCTTTAAGCTGAGTACTGCCACCATTGATACGGTAGAACTTAGCTATAGTGTACTGAACGTGACCAATTGGCTTCTCATACATATCATAGATACGACCGAGGCTCTTATGCTGCTGAACCGTACCTTTACCGAAAGTCGACTCACCCACAATCAGTGCTCGGTCATAATCCTGAAGTGCTGCAGCGAAAATCTCAGAGGCAGAGGCACTATAACGATCAACCATTACAGTTAATGGTCCGCTATAAGTGGTACGGCCGTCATTATCACGATTCTGCGAAACCTTACCATTGGCATCTCTTATTTGTACTACCGGACCTTGCTCGATAAACAAGCCAGTTAAGAGTGTAGCCTCTGTTAATGCACCACCACCGTTGCCCCGCAGATCGATAATTACACCTTCGACCTGGGCTTTTTTCAGCTTAATCAGCTCTTTAGATACATCTTTAGACAGATCCATATAAAAACCTGGGATCTGGATGACACCAACCTTACGGTTGGCATAGAGACCTTCATCGGGTTCTATCACCTCTGAGGTAGCAGCGCGATCTTCGAGTCTTATCTTATCTCTTACTATGGTCACTTCGAATGTTTTAGCCGAAGAACCACCTTTTTTAGGTAAAATCTGTAGGACGACTTTACTGCCCTTAGGGCCTTTAATCAGCTCGACAACATCATCGAGACGCCAGCCAATGACATCAACAACCTCTTTGTCATCCTGACCGACACCGACAATCTTATCTTCGGGTGATAACTTTTCACTCGTTGCCGCGGGTCCGCCAGCAACCAGACTTTTAATGACAGTATAATCATCATCCATCTGCAATACGGCACCAATCCCCTCAAGACTTAAGTTCATCTCCATCTGGAAACGCTCAGCATTTCTGGGAGAGAGGTAACTGGTGTGAGGTTCTACGGTGCGAGAAAAAGCATTCATCACACCCTGAAAAACATCTTCACTCTTAGTCTGACTAAGACGCTTAATCGCATTGTTATAGCGCTTCTCGAGAACGGGAACAATTTCATCCCACTCTTTACCGGTTAATTTAAGGTTTAACGCATCATATTTGACTCGTTGACGCCATAACTCGTTGAGCTCAGCTTCATCTTTCGGCCATGCGGCATCTGCACGATCAAACTGATACTTATCATTAGCAAGAGTAAAATCGATCTCTTTGTCTAAGAGGGATAATGCATATGAGAAACGGTCATAACGACGCTTTTGTACAAGTTCGAACATCTTATAAGCAGGGGTTAAATCACCGCTTTTAAGCATGTCATCAAACTGTTTGGAGTAAACACCAAAAGTATCAAGGTCTGTTTGTAGCAATACATTACGACGGTAATCTAATTGCTTGAGGTAACGCTTGAATACCTGCTCGGAAAACACATCATCAAGATCAAACCTGTGATAGTGAGAACGAGTAAAGAGACCAGTAACACGCTTACTGGCCACTTTATGCTGCGGTTCCTGCGATAGTGCGGGTAACTCGCTGAATGGAATTGATGGGGTTAACGCCCACGCCGAGAATCCTACAAAAATACTGGCGATTGAGGCAGCCAGGGTAATTTTTCGCATCAACAAGTCACTCCTTTACTATGAGATAGTTACAGCATTATGTGTTCAATACGTACTTTAACGGTTAAACCTGAGTCTAACTGTACTTGAACATCCTCTTTCTTAATGTCTAAGATAACGCCAGCAACTGGTGTCTTACCTAGTTTGACATTAACACGCTGATTTTGTTTCAGCTCATTTAACACTGCAGGTGTTAAAATAACTTCCGGAGCTTGCTCTTTAACCGGCTTAGGTGCAGGTTTTGCACGTTTAGCAGCTGGTTTCTTTGCTGGCTTTTTATTCGCCTTAGCAGCCTGACCTTCGCTCTTAGCGGCGGCAGCTTTTGCTACACGCTTAGCTTTTGCCTTCTCTTGACTCTCTTTAAGAGTAGACTGAGCATGGTCTATGTGCTCTTGCTCTAACTCACCACAAGGGGTGCCGTCTAAGTCGATACGTTGTGCACCGGCTTTAACGCCCTTGAGGTAACGCCAACTACTAGTATAGCGTCTTAAGGCAATTCTCAATTGAGTTTTACTGACTTTAGAATCATCAGCTAACCTTTCAGCCAAATCCTGAAACAATCCAATCTTTAATGGCTTAGTTTCACCCTCGGCGATAAAGCACAAAGGAAATGTTTCATATAAATACGCAAGAATTGCGTTGGTGTCGGTCAACTTCTCTGTTGATTCCATCATTACTTCCACAGTTAAAAAAGGGACACTAGTTGAACATACCGAAAAGATACGCCATCAAGAGTCGTTTATATTTGTCTGTCTTAGACCAAGTTCAAGCTCCAATAGCAATACTGAAACTCGATACGCAGAACTGAAACAGCAAACATACCTTAGCAATTACAATTAACAAACGCCAAGCTTTCATTCCACGAATGGAAATATCTCGACGCCCTTATCATTCGAACCGCCTATTATAAACGGGACGTTGACGATTGCGACCATCAATTATGATAAATTGGTTGTAGTTTGAGCAAATAACGCCTTTTCAAAGCTATTTACCAACTTTTCCAGTCCCGCTTGGTCAGTTTCAACGAATCTTGCCAGGCTTGGGCTGTCAATATCAAGGACGGCTACCACTTCGTGATCACGCATTATAGGGATCACGATCTCTGAATTACTGGCCGCATCGCAGGCAATATGTCCATCAAATTGATGCACATCGTCAATCCGCTTCGTTGTTCCTTCTGAAGCTGCCGTTCCACACACACCTTTTCCTAGTGGAATCCGCGTGCAAGCCACTTTACCTTGAAATGGACCTAATACTAACTGTTTATTTTTTAAGAGGTAAAATCCTACCCAATTCAAATCATCTAAGGCGTCATTTATCAAGGCCGAAAAGTTTGCCATCGCAGCAATCAAGTCATCTTCACCATCGAGTAGTGCCTTGGCTTGTCTATCCAGTGATGAGTAAAATTCCGTTATCATACAAACTTCCTAACAATTTATTTTTTCGATTCGGCTTTATTAGCCGTTTTTTTAGGCGGAGATTCTTTTTTTGGCGCAACACCTTTCAACAAATTCATTAGTTGCTCTTTATTTTGTGCCAGATAGAAACTTAACTTTTCACAAGTATTTTCATCTATCTCAAGCTCTGACTCGGTCAAGAAAGGAGTGAGTTGATCCGCGATATCAAGCATCTTATCGTAGGCATCCGCCTCCTTTTTAGATGTAAATGTCATCTTCTCAACCCCTTCTCTGACCACAACAAATTTAGTAATAACTGCCATGACTGCCCTCATACTGTTTTTATATACAGTTACAGAGTCTCATAAAAACAAGTTCTTATGCAAGTACTCTAGAAAATCTGATAGTATCTGACTGATTATCGACACAGAGATCTTCCATGGAATGTGATTCAGGCGTGCTACGCTTAATCAACAGCGGTGAGTCATCTGCAAAAGACATGTATCAATAACGGGTGTAAAAAACGGATTGAAATCGGCGATGGAACAAGAATGTGCTGACAATAGTGTGGTGTTATGCCGCTCTTGTGACTTAGTTATCAGAAAACGTGCGCTACCTTCAGGCGTCCGTGCATTATGTCCTCGCTGTCATACAACCTTATACGACACACCATACTGTTCAATCGACGGTATGTTAGCCTTGTGTTTAACGGCTTTATTTTTTTTACTTCCGGCCAATGTGCTGCCAGTGCTTGAGCTGCACTTTTTAGGCAGTATTAGAACCACGACGATTATCGAAGGCGCTATGGCGGTATCGAATCAAGGCTATTGGATTGTAGGTATCGCCGTTTTAGTGTCAGCAGTCATCGCTCCCGCACTACTTATTCTGTCTGTACTCTGTCAAATTTTAATCATCAAATATCGTCTTAACTCCCCCTTTTTTCGTGCCGTACTGAAACGTCTACTCAGTTATCAAGGCCTGTTGGCTCAACTGAGCATGCTCGAAATTTATATGATCAGTATTCTCGTCTCGGTATTTCAACTCTCAGATTTTGCAGATATTTTCTTAGGGATGGGTACTTTTTGCTTCGGAATGTTATTTCTGGTCACTCTGTTTCTTCAACGTGAGTACAATCTGGAACATATGTGGAGTGTTTTAGATGAGTGAACTCAATAACAAGATGCAAGGCATAACGATGGGTCTAACCCCCTGTCCCTCTTGCGGTAAACTATCTCTTCATTCAGATATCCACTGTAAGCGGTGTGGTGAAGCATTAGTGATGAGAGACCATTCGAGTCTTCATAAAAGTTGGGCCCTGCTGATCACGGCGACCATTTTATTGTTTCCGGCCAACCTATACCCCATCACTATGTTGGTCAACAGAGGACAGATCCGCCACGATACTATTTTTACCGGGATCGTCCACTTGGTCGAGTCGGATATGTTCCCTATCGCTGTTATTCTATTTACTGCCAGCATTCTGGTCCCTATGCTAAAGATCTTCGGGTTAACTGCATATTTGATTGCTATCAGTTTCCGACTGCCAATATCTAAACAGAAATTGATGATCGGATTTCATATCATTGAATGGATAGGACGTTGGTCGATGTTGGACCTTTTCGTTATATCAATAACCGCCGCACTGGTTAATATGGGCCAGTTGTTAGATGCTAAACCCGCACCGGCAGCCACTGCTTTTGCCTTGGTCATATTACTGACCCAATTAGCAGCAAAAGTGCTGGATACTCGTTTACTCTGGGATCGATTGGAATCGAAAGATGACGCAAATGGAAACACCTAAAGTCGTAAAAAAGAAGCTATTCTCGCCAATTTGGCTCTTACCTCTGGTTGCGCTAGCCCTCGGCGGCTGGCTGGGTATCAAGAGCATAAAAGAAGCAGGAATTGAGGTGCAGATACACTTCCCTAGCGCAACCGGAATAGATATCGGAAAAACCTTAGTTCGTTATCAAGGTCTCACCGTCGGAAAAGTTGTCGATATCAGTATTGATGATGATCTAAAGGGAGTTAATGTCGACCTTAAGATGGATTACCGTGCAGGGCCGTTTCTGAACGATGGTACTAAGTTCTGGTTAGTTGCCCCTAAAGCATCAATTACGGGTGTTGAAGGACTGGATGCACTCTTTTCAGGAAACTATATCGCTATTCAACCCGGTGAGGGAGAGTCACAATCCTTCTTTGAGGCTGAAATAAACGCTCCTGCAGTCCAACCGGGCACAGACGGACTGGTCATAGAGTTAAGCAGCGACAACTTAGGCTCGTTGGATGTTGGTTCACAGCTTTTTTACCGCCAAATTCCAGTCGGTCAGATCACCAGTTACCGCTTAGAAGGCTCTAAACGCATATTATTGACTGCGTTTGTCAAAAAACAGTATGCCCATTTGGTTAAAACTAACTCGCAATTTTGGAATGTCTCGGGAATCAGCATAGACGCCTCTCTTTCAGGTATTAAGGTAAAGTCTGAAAGCCTGTCGGCAATTCTTGCCGGAGGGCTAAGTTTCAGTTCATCTGATGATGCACAAGCAGCGACTAATGGCCAAAGTTTCCAAGTCTATGATAATCAAGAGCTGGCCCTCGGAGGCGTTGAACTTACACTGATTGCAGATAATTCGGAAACGGCCAGTGTAGGCTCTAAGATCGTCTTCAGAGGCATAGAGGTCGGACGTATAACCCAATCGGATCTGACCGACACTGGTGTTCGATTTAAGGCAAAAGTGGATGAAGAGTATGCACAACTTCTCTCTGCCTCATCTCAGTTCTGGCTGGAGGGAGCTGACCTTTCGCTATCGGGTATCAAACATCCTGAAAGGCTTATCACCGGTAGCGTGATTAAGTTTTCACTGGGTGCGGGTGATGCCGTCGAGCAATACACACTGCTCGATCAGGCTCCGGATCAAGATGCGCTCACCAAGCTTGCCTTGACATTAAATGCTGACACGAACCCGGGTATAGGTGCCGATGCTGAGGTACGCTACAAGCAGATCCCTATCGGAAAAGTTAACGCCGTCAAACTTAATAAAGCGCTGACAGGTGTTGAATACCAGATTGAGATATGGCCGGAGTTTTCACAACTGATCACATCAAACAGTTACTTTGTCTCAGAGTCTGCCCTGACAATTGATGCATCACTCGATGGTGTGAGTGTGCAAACACGGGATTTAACCACCCTGACCAAGGGCGCTATTAGTCTGGTCCAGGGGAACAGCAAGAAACGAGTTAAAAGCGACGCCAAGTTGCGCCTGTTTGGCACAAATCAAGGCGCGACAGCATTCTTTGCCAACCGTAACCTCACTAAGTTAAGCCTGCTGAGCCCGGACGGGGCTGACCTTAACCCAGGGTCTCCGGTCTATTACAAGAAGATGCAGATCGGTCGGGTCGATAGTATCGATTGGCTTTCAGCTTCTGAACAATTTTCAATCAGAGTCAGTATTCAGCATCAATTTAAAACCTTGATCAAGTCCAACAGCGTATTCTGGCGCAATAGTGCCATGTCGGTTAAAGCCGCACTGTCTGGGGTCGAAATTGATGTCGCGCCCATCCAAGGCGCATTGAAAGGCAGCATCAGTTTAGGCTTACTCGATATCGATGCTAAGGGGAGTAAAACCCATCTCTACGAATCCAAAAAGTTAGCCCTGGCTCAAGCAAAAGCTATCACCCTCACCTTCCCGGCCGATGTAAAATTATCCGCCAAGGCCCCTATTCGCTACCAGGGTCATCAAGTCGGCGAGATTGAGCGTGTCTCACTTAATAAAGATCTCACCAGCGTTACAGCCAGTGCTTACCTTTATGGCGATTACTCTAAACATTTTACCCAAGAGGATGCCCTGTATTATCTGGTCGATGCTCAGATATCCCTATCGGGCATTAAGGCACCGGAAACGATGCTCACAGGGCCCTATGTCGGTGTGATGCCAGGAGTGAGTTCTCGAGTCGGTCAAGCGTTCTTTGGAGAACTGACAGCTCCGGTGTTAACTAAGAAGGAGTGGCTACAATTTACCTTAGAAGATATCAACCTGGGCTCAGTCAAAACTGGGACGCCCATCATCTTTCGTGGTATCAAAATTGGTGAAGTGGATAGCTACCTTCTATCAGACACCGGCAATAGCGTGCGGATGAAGGCGCATATCGAGAAGCAGTATCGTCATTTGGTGAATCAGACGAGTCAATTCTGGGATCTTTCTGGCGTGAAAGTCGATATAGGATTATTTTCCGGCGCGCAGATAGAAACCGGCTCTCTGGAAACCATCATGGCCGGCGGCATTGGCGTGGTGACACAGGCGCAAACCAGCTCCGGCAACCAAGTATCGGCGGATGCTGTATTTACTTTGCATAACAAACTTAACCCAGCATGGTTATCTTGGGCTCCCATTCAGACAGCCCCTTGATTTCCGTGTAGTGCTTTACACCTAGGCCAGAATCGTCAGTTCTGGTTTAGGTTCAATTTTAGGTATATGTCCTCAACCGGTATATGTTCTAAAATAGATCCAATAGCTAATCCATTAAAAGGTTCGCTTTTTCAATTCAGGTATCGATATGACTAAAGAATTAATGCAGCAAGCGGCCCGGAACCTAAAGAAAGCCGTTCCATTGATGCTCAAACATCAAATACCGACCACTCCAACAAACTACGCGCTCTGGTACGCCTATGTTGGTGAGCAAACTCCCGCATTAAACAAACAGCTCGATATCATAGTTGAACAATACCAAACCTGCCCTCCAGTAAACTCAGAACTGCTTTACCGCGAGTTTGTTTCCGATCCGGTGGAGCTCGACGTCATCGATATGCGCCAAAATCTGGAGGCGATGGCAACTGAACTGTCACAATCATTGAAAGATACCAACCTCGACGCCACACAATTTCAGACCCGAATCGACAGCAACTTTGACAAGCTCAACCGAATCGAAGAGGAAGGCGTGAGTCTAGAGAAGGTGCTTGGACTGGTCCGTAATCTGGTTAAAGAATCTGATGATATCCGCTCCAGCACCGAATTTTTTACAGGCCAGCTCAGCAAGGCACAACAGGAAATTGAAGCGTTAAAGTTACAACTTAAGCAATCCGAAAAAGATGTACTCTTTGATGCCTTGACCGGCATTCTCAATCGCAGGGCATTCGATGATGACTTCAAAGGGATCCTCAATCAGAGTCCTGACGGAACATGCTTAATTCTGGTAGATATCGACCATTTCAAAGCATTTAACGACAATTACGGACATCAGCTGGGAGATCAAGTGCTCAAGGCCGTGGCCAAACGACTCTCTGAAGCGTGTCGCGACGGTGTAAAAATCTATCGCTATGGCGGTGAAGAATTTGCAGTGTTACTCCCCAATAATCAACTTAGAACCGCCAGACACCTCGCAGAAGCCATGCGTCGAAGTCTTGAAAAAGTGTCACTTAAGGATAGGCGCAAAGATACCAGAATAAATAATATCACCGCCTCATTTGGTGTGGCTCAATGGCAGAGAACGATGACTCATGCACAGCTTATTGAGCAGGCAGATAAACTTCTCTATGAAGCCAAACGTTTAGGTCGAAATCGAGTCATGCCCATCTCGAATTAAGTCCAGATCCATAACCATGGTTCGGCGTGCTAGCCGGGGATTATAAGATATAATATCCGCTAATTTCCCAGCTATCCGGCAATCGCTTCCGCTTTAATAACCAGACGTAGCTCTCCACCCACCTCAACGGAGTTAAACGGGTAACAGGTGATAAGGGTGAGTAGCCTTTCATCAGATTGTGCAAGCACCCGGATATCCGATTCATGCACAATGGTTCTTCCCGTCACCCGATACATGACCTCCTTGCCGGTTGCATCTTGCAGTTGAATTAAACGCCCCTTATTCACTCCATTTAAAATTGCGAAGTGTGTATCGTTATGGCCTGCAATAACCCGATTACCACTATCGCTACTACCAAGTTCTCGGGAGTTAAGGTTCAATTCCGCGGGCCCAAAGGCCAAATTTCTGCCCGACGCACCAGCGAGTACATAGAGTGAGCTATCCAGGCTTGAATCTATGACTGAATCATTAGCAGCCGGTAAAAAGGTTAACTTAGAGACGGGGTAGGTATCGGCCCAGCTCCAGGGTTTATGAACTTGCCTGTCTTTGAGCGTCTGCTCCCATGCCTGCATGATCAGATACTGGGCGAAATGTGCCTTAGCTTGCATATAGACCCCCTTGCCAATCAGGCTCGTACTGACGACTAACAGAGTAACTATGGCTATTAAGTGTAAAACTCCTGAGAATCTCATAAGGCATCACGCTCACCCACCTTTTTTCCAGTCAATCGCTCCACTATCTCCATACGCAATTCAATACGAAAGCTCATCATGTAGACACACAATAAACACAGTAAAATCAGCCCAATCGTGATTAACAGACGGCTGTCAGTGCCCGTCTGAGGTAAGCTGCCCACAGGCGGTTTCCAACCAAATGGCGTTAATGGTAAAACGGTAGCATTATTGGAAATAATCGACGAATGCTTCACGGGAGTGATATCCACCGCAACCAAGCTGGTGTGTCTGCTCACCAGGTGATATTTAAGCGCCAGCGCGGTGATCTGTTGCTTCACTCTACTGTTATTAGCGCCATCTTTACTTAAATCAAGGGCTGCAATCTGTTTGTTGGCCCAGATAAGATCCAATCCGGCGGCAGTTTTTTTATTATCGAGGGAGACTGCATCTTGCCAGTAGTGACCGGCTATTGAGCCGGAAATCACCAATGTATCAGGCGAAGCGGCGTACTCATCAGACGGCATTTTAACTGCCACCAGCAAAGGTTCCTCAGCGTAGAGATCAGGAATGGTCGCAGGCCAAAAATCAGGAATGGTTCCATCAGGATAACGGAGCTCAATGTCGGTAATTTGTGGATGTTCAATCTTATAGAGTAAACGCTGAATTTTCTCTTGTACCTCATCCAAATCGCCGATATAGGTAAATGTTCCCCTACCGAACTCAGCCGCCCTCTGCATAAAGTGAGAGTTTGGCGCAGAACCTATACCAAGGGTAAAAAGACGACTCTTGCCAATTCGATGTTTTATCAGGTCAAATAGCTCAGCTTCATTGCCTACGGCGCCATCTGTCATAAACAATACCTGTCGTAACCGACTCGTCGATTCTTCATCTTTACCCAGTAACCCAGTCTCTTGCCATGATGAGCCACCCGACTCCTGTCCCAATGCATGTTCGAGCGCCAGCGCCATCTCCGTACCACCATCGGCAGTTAACGAATGAACGAATAGATTCGCCATCTCAATATTCTTCGCACTGGCTGGTATCGGCCCCTTTGAGAGTGAGCTCACCACAGAATTAAACTCGATAACGTTAAACGTGTCGTCGCTTCCTAATCCAGCCAATGCATACTTCATCGCCTTTTTTGCCTGCTCCATCGCACTACCCGACATAGAACCGGAGGTATCTATCACTAAAATCACCTCTCTCGAAACTCGATTTCGGCTCTTCTCAAGCGACGGAGGCAACAGCATAACCAGTGCATAGTCAGCCTCGGGTTTTGCAGTTAGTTCCGGATCGGATTTTACATGTTGCTTTGAGAGGTTTTTCTGTGCCAATGATGAGGAATAAGTTTGTCCCTTTTGGGCAAATACAGCAGCTGTTGGCTCACTTCCCGCTACGGGTTTCCAGCGCAATACAAAATCTCTGTCGGCTGCGACCTGGCTCGCTAAGTGGATCTGATAACGTGTAATATCCAGCGGCATTTTATCGATGGTGTGATAGGCACTGGTGATCTCACTGAGTTCAACCCCGGCATCGAGGTCGACCCGAATGTTCACCGTAGGAGCATTGTGGCTTCTTACTCCGTAACGTTCTCCACGAAGCGATGCTTCCATATCAGATAACTTATCCAGCCAGCTATCATCTCCGGTGAGACCTCGGTACTGAAAATCAGGATATTGAAAATCTTGGTTTTGAAAATTGTCAGGCTGTTTACTGCCACCTTGGGGGTAATATCGTGGATTAACGACCATAGGAAACCTGAGGCTAAACTCACCGTCCTCATAGTCCACCAGTTCCTGATAGCTTATCTCCACTATTAAAAGCTCATCGGGTCCAAGGTTGGCAACAGAGGTTTTAAAAATATTGGGGCGATTCTGCTCGACCAGGCTCGCTCGCTGACCCGCTCTCTTTGCCTGCTCATATATTTTCTTAGCCTCCAACCGTTCCTTAATCTGCCCCTCGATGACCCGGGAACCGATCAATAACTTCATACCATCTACCGCGGCTTCATTAGGAAGAGGAAAAAGATAGCTACCATTGAGCCATTCGCCGCTGATATTTTTAAATGTCTGTTTCACTTTGACCCGATTAACCCACCCCGACACCGTCATCTGAACATCAGTTTCCAGGGGAAGCGAAATTGAGACTTGTGACCCACCGTCTTGGCCCGCCACTTGGTAGACGAAGCTGCCCTGGGTAAGCTCATTATCGTTTGATGCTTTCACATTCATCGATAGCAACAGCAACGAGCCGACAAGAACAAGGTAACCGAGAGCCCCCCGGTTGGGGGCTCCTTGGCGGGTAACAGATACCACATCAATTTTCATACACATACTCCTTTATTATGAAAACGGGTTTAGTTATACCAATCCTACTAAATACGTAATCTTTCAGCGGGAGTTCAAAGCGCTATAGGCAAGGCAGATGCTTGAAGCTAATAGTTATTCTATATCGAAAGCATCTAACGCAGCATAAAGGGCTTTGAAACCCGCACCATGTGAGCCTCTCAGGCATTCCACTTCTGCGTTGCATTGATTTAAAAGGGAATAACCATTTCTTCGTCAATGCGTCTTGAATTGAAAGACCTGAATGGCTCTGAATTGACTACCTATTTAGTGAGATTGGTATTATTTGCGGTCAATTCAGACTCTGTAGATATCAGTTTGACGGTCACTCTTCGGTCGAAAAAGTCATTTTCAAAGCTCTGCTCCTCGGTCATAGGCGCGCTGGCACCATAGGCCCTGAAGTCCAGGCGACTCTCATCGACCCCTTGATTGACCAGATAGGTTCTAACTTCGGCAACCCGCTGCTCAGATAAAGCCTGGTTGTAGGTACTGTCACCTCTTCTATCGGCATACCCGGTCAAATCGAGCCTTAATTCAGGAGAGAGAGACATGGCATAAGCCACCTCATCGAGCTGTAATTTGAAATGAGGGACAAGTTCTGAAGATCCGGTTTTAAACTGTACACTCAAGCCCAAGGAGAGTTCGGTGAGTTTTTGCTGCTCTGCGGCTTTCAATTGGGCTAACTCATATTGCGCCGATTCATATTGGTCAGATATGGTCATCAATGATCGGTTCTCATCGCTGAGTTGACTCATCTTTGACTCCTGCATTGCTAACTGTGTTTGCTGCGAGTCGAGCTCAGATTCATCGCCGACTGACTTACCTATGATGGTACCGGTAAATGCGCCAATGATAGCCCCCACCGGCCCGGCAACAACCGCACCAAGCAAAATCCCGGAACTGAGTCCTATCAACTCTTCGTGGTGCTGACGTTCTTCACTTGTGTCCGATGCATAACTGACATTTGAAAGGGCTAAGCTGCTAACAACCATTACTGCAATAATCTGCTTTTTCATTTTGTTTTTCCTAATCTTGTTATTGGTATAAATGAATCGTCGACATCGGTACTTCCAATCTCGACCTTGTTTCGATGTGAGTATTAAACAAGATTTAAATGTCGAAGGAAGGGATGAAAAATGGCATTACACATATGAATTGTGGCAACAAAATGGCAATTGCCTTGGCTATCTTTTATCGCTCAGATTTTCCTGTATAGTCACTGGCAATAAAGCTAGGTATTGAGGCGTTCCACCGATGAAACCTATAGCAATCGCAGAAGGTAAGGCGGTGTTTCCAGAGCGTTGAATACCAATTACAACATCAAGGTTATTTTTAATGTCAATCAAACGTATTGCGATCGTAGAAGATGAAGCGGCAATCAGAGAGAATTACAAAGAGCTGCTGCAACAGCAAGGCTACAGTGTGCAAGCCTACCCCAACCGCCCCACGGCCATGCAGGCATTTTGTACCCGATTGCCGGATCTTGCGATTATCGATATCGGGCTCGAGGATGAAATCGACGGTGGGTTCACTCTATGTCAATCTCTCAGGGCCCTGTCCAGTAATCTGCCAATCATCTTCTTAACAGCCAGAGACAGTGACTTCGATACCGTGTGTGGCCTTCGTCTGGGCGCCGATGACTACTTGAGTAAAGATGTCAGTTTTCCGCACCTTATTGCCAGGCTTGCGGCGCTTTTCAGACGCTCAGATCTTCAAGATACAGCGCAGTCAGATGACAATTTACTCGAAAGAGATGCATTGACCATAGACGCGAACCGCATGCAGGTTTACTGGAATAACGTGCCAATAGAACTCACAGTCACCGAATTTTGGATGGTTCATGCCCTCGCCAAGCGACCCGGTCATGTTAAGAACCGTCAGGAGTTGATGCAGGAGGCTAAAATATTCGTCGATGACAGCACCATCACCTCCCATGTGAAACGGATCCGCAAGAAATTCGTGGCTCAAGATAAGAAATTCGATTGCATAGATACCGTTTACGGTATGGGCTACCGCTGGGACCCCCAAGGTTAATCTATGGCTGACTCATCTATATCTCGCAGAGCGCCCGTGGACATATTTCCATCTTTTTCAATTGAGCTAGTCAAGCATGTTTAACCTCCCTGTTGGCCTTCGTACCAAGGTTGCGGTGCTCTCCCTGTTTCTGCTCTGCCTTCCCTGGCTGGGCTATCAATATGTATGGGAGATGGAGAAGTACCTGAGACACGGACAGGAAAAAACCCTCGAAGGTACCACACAAGCCCTAGCGACCGCCCTGCATGAGAGGCCTAAACTTTTTGACAGTCAGGCAAGCTTTTTAACCCAGGTTGAACAGGGCCGCGATCTCTATGCCTATCCGCTAGCAGGCCCAATCCAGCTCGATGGTAAACTGTCTGATTGGGCTTCCTATCGTCATAAAAGCATCGAGTATGGCGAAAACCATCAGATATTTAAAGCCGATCCCAATTCTCCCTTAACCGTCAGCTTTACCCATATGGTGGGTAAGTATTCGGGTTACCTTTATAGCTTCTTTGAGGTCACGGATCCCAACGTCATCTATCGTGGTAAAAACTCATTAAGAATCGATTTGAACGATCACCTGACCATAGCCACACTCGCTCCCGACGGTGTATTTAAACGTTATATCATTTCGACCATTGAGGACGGTTGGATCAGTGCCTTCGAGCTACCCGAGGACCCCTCCCTCAGCACCCCAGTCAAACCTGAGATTCAAATTCAGGGCAAATGGAAAAAGACCAAACAGGGCTATAATATCGAACTGCGTATGCCCCTGGATATGGTTGGCAGCAAGTTAGGTTTTGCAATACACGATGTGAATAATCTCAAGAGCCGCAGACTCGATGCCGTCGTCGGTACCTCGGCCATCGATGATGTCGATAAACTCGGCACAGTGCTGGTTCCCTCTCCCGAAATTGAAAGCATCATCAAGGGAATGAGCCATAACAGTTCACGGATCTGGGTGGTCGATAAACATGGACGCGTATTAGCCAAGTCCGGCGATATACGCAATGGTAGCAGTGTTTGGACCCGAACCGTGACTGAGGCCCCGGATCCCTCATTTTGGGGGCAATTCAAGCGCAATGTCCTGACCCCTTTGTATTACAAGATACTGACGACGCCTCCTAAAGATTTTATCGACTCGCTTCAAGATTCAACCGTATTAGAAGGTAGCCATATCCAGCGTGCAATGTCCGGCAAGCAGGGCTCAACCTGGCGATTAACCCCGGATAACAAGGACGTGATCCTCGCCGCTGCCAGCCCAATCTGGATCGATGATAAGGTCATGGGTGTAGTGATCTCTGAAGAGACCACCCACGGCATACGCACGCTGCGGAACAAGGCCTTAGAGAAACTGTTCAATGTCATATTAATGGTCATGAGCATGGGAACCTTAGCCCTGTTCTTCTTCGCCTCAAGCATCTCGAGTCGTATTCGTAAACTCAGAGATGAGGCCGAGCAAGCCATCGACAGTCAGGGGCGGATAAGAAACCATATCCAAGGCTCGAAAGTACGTGATGAGATTGGCGACCTATCCAGAAGTTTTGCCAGCATCGTGAGTCGCTTAGGCTTATATACCCATTACCTTGAAAATATGTCGTCAAGACTGTCCCATGAGTTAAGGACGCCGGTCGCCGTGGTTCGCTCATCACTGGAGCACTTAGGCTTGCAACAACTGGACAAGGATAGCCGAAAATATGTGGACAGAGCCCAGGAGGGAGTCAGTCGATTAAGCATGATCCTCAATAACATGAGTGAGGCAACACGATTAGAGGAGAGCCTTTCCAAAGCCGAAATGGACATTTTCCCACTGTCGAAAGTGATCAGCGGCTGCATGCAGGGATATCAGCTGACCTATCCCCAGCAAGAATTTTCCATCTCTATACCAAACGAGCCATTAAACATGAATGGCGTACCGGAATATATCGCCCAGCTCATGGATAAACT
>PJEL010001979.1_pt1 | contig 19493 bp, 15 predicted proteins | sample 1853271 | NCBI WGS metagenome assembly PJEL01 (sample SAMN08108733, study PRJNA415343) | Invertebrate metagenome, whole genome shotgun sequencing project. | host: Globobulimina | place: Sweden: Gullmar Fjord | collected 2015-08
TCGTCCTCGATCATATATTCCAGAAGGTCTGCGGCATCAATATTCAACATGTTGCCGGCCGAGACAAACTTATTCAGGCCACTCCCTTCACCTGACATGTGATTGAGAATGGATAATCCCACACCACCACTCTGGGAGATAATCGACACCTCGCCGGCCTTGAAGAAGGGTTTCAGTCTTGGAAATGGCACACAGAATCCATTTTCCATATTGATCACACCGATACAGTTGGGCCCGATAAAGCGGATATCATACTTCTGAGCTACCTTTACCAGCCGGTCTTCGATCTCCTTGCCCTCTTCACTATACTCCCTGAAGCCTGCGGTTTCGATAATCGCATGGCGGATGCCTTTTTGTCCGCACTCCTCTATGATTTCTGGTACGAAACGGGCGGGAATCAGGATGACTGCCAGGTCTACATGATCGGGGATGTCGAGCACCGATTTGTAAATTCGGCTGGTGGCGATGGTACCCCCTTTGGGACCTACCGCGTAAACGATGCCATCGAATCCAAAATCGATCAGATTCAGCATGATGTTGCGACCCAGATTATCAGGGTTAGGAGAGACACCGACGACAGCTACACTACGGGGATTGAATATGCTCTGCATCTTGACTTCCTGTTTGATGATCAGGGATCGTACAAAAATAATTTGGCATAAGCTGTCCGCAAAAGTCCCTAAAAGACTGGACATTTTGCTGACAGAATGCCTTAGCGACGTGTTTCTGACGAAACACTTGAGTAATTTTTGAGCCGATCCTTAGTTGAGGGCAGGTCGCAGCTCGTCAAAGAGTTTTTTGCGGCCCAGTGGGATGGTACAACGTATCACCTGTGTGCCTGTACCAGCCAGATAACTTTCAGTCAGGCTGGCAATTCCGGCGCCGGGGCCGAAATCAAGCACGTGTGTAATGCCACTCTGCGCAACCAGAGGTGCGATTTGCATCGGCCAGTGAGCCGGTCTGGTGAAATAGGCCTGCATCACATCCCAGATAATATCGGGACTCTCCCCGAGATTTTCCCCGGAGTCATTAGACCAGACAGGGATCTTAAGCTGATTGCCGGTGAGTGAGAGACCGGTCCGTTTGGCGTCCTGCGGCGAAGTCTGCAGGGCATAGTTCAGAAAGGGACAGTGCGCTGCGATCGTTGAGGGGATGAATTTCCAGCCAAAGTCGGGATTTTTTTCCCTGATGAATTGTCCGAATCCGTGTAGATTCTGCGGCAGGCCAGCGACAATCCAGCGGTCAGGCATCATTTCATAAGCAGGATGAGCGATGCCGTAGTCGGAGAATTCACTGCAGAGCTGATCCAACTGGAGACGGTTAATGTTGTTGATACTGGCCATGCAGCTGGGGCTGCCCTCTCCGACATCAAGTTTTGCGTTTTCCAGCATGGGACTGACGCCAAACCTGAACATGGACTGTTGGCAGCGAACACCCTGCCAGAAAAACATCGCCTGTCCTTTGAGTGCGACCTCCCGGAATTCCGGGAGAGGCAGGCCCATGGCCACCATGACGGCTGACACAATACCAGTGGAAAATCCGGTGGCGCTGTGAGTGTGTTCCAGAAGCCAGTCCGGGTCCAGGCCGTCTTCCAGGACAGACATATAGGTGGCGATCTGGCACATGTAGATCAGAGGATGAGACAGTGTGGATGAGAGCAGGTAGGCCGCATCCGGTGTTTCATCTGCAGATTCTATCCAGCGTATCACATCAAGACCCTGTGTGAAAAACCGGGTTTCTGAATCATCGTACTCTGAAAGCTCCTTGTTTATGACAGCGGCGGCTTGTTGGATAAATGGCTGAACACTCGGGTTCATCTTGTACAGACGACGCAGTTCGTCCATATATTTCATTCCCTGACCTGCAAACTGGATAAAAATTCTGGGTTTCCCATCCTGGTTCATAGCGACCTTACACTCCCTTTCCCTATTGATTGACAGCCGAGTTGTCCATCTCACCAAAAACCGGCAAAAAAATGATTTCAAAGGCTGTGAACATCCTTGTATTTTTCGCAGTTTTTCCAACCCTGTCAATGGGCTCGAGGAATAACAGGGCTGCCCGGTGCGCTGGTCGCTAGCTTAAGCCTCTTTGTCATGCCGGATCCCCAATCAAGTTGAGGACAGGCTTTAATCCGGCATCCAGGGAGAGATACACATTTTTACTACTGGTTCTTCACTCACAGTATCGCGAATTCTGTGGGTCGATCCCGGAATGACATTGTGCGGGCACCGTCATATTCATGAAAGATCTGGTGTTGCTTAAAACTATGTATTGGGCTAACTTGAAAAAATACAGACCTGCGAAAACAATCATACCCTTTTCCGCGACTTGTTGCCCAGAAAAGTTCAACGCGAAGACCCCTTTTGGAAAAGAGCCGGGGGAATGCCAGCATTCATCAAACATTGGAGCCATCGGTGTCACCAGTTACAAAGCGTTATCTGCCTTATCTCTGCCTTGTCAGCGGTACCTTGCTCTGGGCCAGTTCGTTTATCGCCCTGAAAGTAGCATTTCGAGCCTATGATCCCATGTTTGTGATTTTCGGTCGGATGATTATAGCAACAGTTTTCATTCTGTTGTTTTTAAAACCACTGCGGAATCTGCAATATCAAAAGGGGGATTGGAAGTATCTTGGTTTTATGGGCTTGTGTGAACCGGGACTCTACTTCATTTTTGAAGCGATTGCCCTGGAAAACACGTCGGCATCCCAGGCAGGAATGATCACGGGGACGCTGCCTTTAATTGTGGGTATTGTCGCCTGGCTGGTTCTAAAGGAAAAATTGGATATCCGCATCATCTCCGGATTTATCCTGGCCATCGGCGGTGTCGTGCTGCTCACCCTCAGCAGCGAACTCACTGAAAATGCGCCGAACCCGCTCTTCGGGAATTTCATGGAGTTTTTGGCCATGGTAGCCGCGACGGGTTATATTATCACACTTAAGAAATTGAGCGACCGCTATTCTTCCCTTTTTCTGACCACCTTTCAGGCCCTGGCAGGCACATTTTTCTATTTCCCTATTCTCTTTCTGCCTTCAACAGAACTCCCGACCATGATGAACCCGATTTCGGCTTTTGCCATAGTCTACCTGGGAATTTTTGTGACCTTCGCCGCTTATGGTTCCTACAACTATGCAGTCAGTAAGATTCCCGCCAGCCAGGCGACTTCCTTTGTCAATCTGATCCCGGTGTTTACCCTGATTATGGGGGTATTCATCCTGAACGAACGGCTGACGCCAGTCCAATACGTAGCTGCAGCCATTGTCTTTGCCGGAATACTTCTCAGCCAGAGTCGGAAGAAGACAAAAGCCGTTTGAATTTCTGAGCCATTTCCAGACCAGGCTTGCCAGCCAGATTCGCGACACGACATGAGACCGTCACGTTATGTATTTTCCCTGGTAAAGGACTTAGGCAGGACTGCGTTTTTGCGTTTACGACACAATTAACGATCCTTGTGAACTAGTTATCATTGTTTCTATTGACTTTTCTTTTTGAAAATTGTAGTCTCACGGTTGATAGTAGCGCTGTCTGGGGGGTTGTTTACAGACTGGAAATAAGGAAATTTTGGCTGAAAGTTGAAGTTCGATTATTGATTTTGAAATGGTATCTGTAGCGCAGAAGAAGGGATAATAGAGTTGTTGGCTAAGGGAGCGGTGTCATGGAAGAAGCGTATCAAAAGCTGGAAAAGAAGTATCAGGAAAAGTGCCGTCAAATCGACCTTATGAAGCAGATTCAGTTTGTGACCAGCCCTGATTTCAATCTGGAAAGTTTTTTGGAGCGGATAATGAATCAGGTTCTGGATTTGACAGAAACTATCTCAGGGGCTTTGTTACTCCTGAATGAGACCGATGGATCATTGACTTTTGCTGTGGCCAAAGGGCCGGGCTCTGAACCCCTCAAAGGGCTTGTCATACCGGGAGATGAAGGCATTGCCGGTCAGGTGGTTGCGAGTGGTCAATCTTATATTACACAGGATGCCGCCAATGATCCGATGTGGGATTCTAATATCGCAAAATCAATTGATTACCAGACCAGTAATCTGATTGCAGCTCCCTTGATCATGCGTGGCAAGTCTATTGGCGTGATCGAAGTCATCAACAAAAAAAATGGACAACCGTTTACACATGAAGACCTGGTTCTGCTGGAAAGTATCTCGTCTGAGGTTGCGCTGACAGTGGAAAACGCCCGTTTGTTGGCCGAGGCCCGTCAGCAGAGCCATGATCTCAAAACCCTCTCCAGACTATCCAGTATTCTCAATTCCAACCTTGATCATGGTTACATTATAAAAAGCGCCATGGAAGCGGTGATTGAGCTGCTGCGCTGTGAGACCGGCTCGTTATATCTGATTGATGAAGAGACCAATGAGCTCTTTTTTGATGTTGCGCTGGGTGATCAGGGTGATAAGATTAAAAAGAGCCGTCTTAAAATGGGTGAGGGTGTGGCTGGATGGGTGGCCCAGCATGGTAAAAGCGATCTGGTGGCCGATACCACAAAGGATGATAGATGGAGTAGTCGCTTGGATGAAAAGACCTCTTTTGATACAAGGAATATGGTCACGGTGCCGATTAAGATAAAGGATGAAACATTTGGTGTTTTGCAGGCGATTAACAAACTCGGAAATAAAAAACCAAGCTATGATGATCTGAAACTCTTGGAACAGTTGGCGGATCAGGTTGCGATTGCGCTGGAAAACGCCAGACTGTATAAGGAACAGAAGATTATGTTCAAGAAAACAGCGGAGGCCATCGTAACCGCGATTGAAAAGAGAGATCCCTATACGGGTATGCACACAATACGTGTCCGTGATTACAGCATGGCCACTGCCGAATATCTGGATCTTTCAATTGAAGTGAAAGAGTGGCTGGAACTTGCCGCTATCCTGCATGATACGGGAAAAATCGGTGTTGATGACAGGATTCTTCGAAAACCGGGGAAACTGACTCAGGATGAGTTTGAAAGTATCAAGCAACATCCCGATCACGGGGCTGAAATATTGCGACACATCAAGGAACTGGGGCCGGCAATTCCCGGCATGAAGGGTCATCATGAAAGATTTGATGGGGGCGGTTATCCGACGGGCACAAAGGATTTTGAAATTCCGTTAATCGCCCGGATTATCAGTGTTGCGGATACTTTTGATGCGATGACCTCGGATCGTCCCTATCGTAAAGGGATGGAGCGGCAGGTTGCCCTGGATGAAATCAAAAATATGGCCGGCAGGCAGTTTGATCCCAAGGTCGTTGAGGCCTTTTTGAAGGCTGAGCAAAATGGCGAAATCATTACCTGAAGATAGGACAAAGAAGGTGCGGTATTCATTTCAAAGAAAGCGTCGATAGTCGGGTTGACACGTCTGGAAAATCTTCTGCCAATGACCCGTTCTCAAGGATTTTCAGATGATGTTCCAGCATGATCGAGTCCCAGAGGGTGACCACTGTTTTCATCGGCTCTTCGACCCGATCCTTATTGGTAAAATAAACCCCTGTTGCTAGAATTTCCTGTTTCGTCTTTCCTGCCTCCAGCTGCTTTCGAATAGAATTCTCCCGTTTGAAAAAATGGCTCAGGCAACTATCCCAGATGAGGTCAAAGTCAGAATGGTTCATCCCTTCGTGACTGGTCAGCAGGATGTCTGTTTTCAAAGATTTCAGCTTCAGCAGTGATTCAATATAGGACTTAATGTCGCAGCTTTCCCACCCGTACCAGGGACCAAATTTTCCCAGGCCCAGATCTCCTGCAAAAAGAATTCGTTCCGACGGAAGATAAAACGAGGTGTGTGATGGTGAATGGCCAGGGGTGCTGATACACTCGACAGTGGAAGTTCCTGTTTTAATCTGGTGTTTGTTCTCAAAAACCTTATATTCTTTGATTTCCTGATATCCAGCCAGTTCGAGAAAAATCTCCCAGGTTTCAATATCTCCCTGGTCACCGGGTGTATGCTTCAGAAAAGCGTTACGGTCACTCAGAAACTGCTCCTCTCCCCGGGGGATAAAAAAATCAGCTGTTGTGAATTTCTTAACGGCCCGCCAGAAAGGGGAGTGATCCAAGTGGTAGTGTGTAGTATAAGCCTGCTCTGGCTGAATCTCCTTCAGAATTGTCTCGGTGTCATCATCAGACAAATTAAGATCGATGACAATCTTCGGTGTCGAGGATATTACAAGCGCGGCGCAGGACAAGTTCGGGTTAATGTCAGTGGGTTCAATGTATTCGATGGTATCTGTAATCCGGGTTCTTTTCATCTTTTAAAGTTATTATGCATTGATCCAACGTTATTTGTCAGGGCTGTCGAGAATTCTGTGGAAAAAAGCTGTTAGGGACCGTACATAAATAACTTGGCATAAGCTGTCCGCATAGGGATCGTTAATAAATAACTCCACATAATCTATTTGCAAAAGTCCTAAAAGCTGGACATTTTGCAAATAGAATGTGCTAGCAACGTGTTTCCTTTTCATCTATGGGAAACACTTGACTAATTTATTAGCCGACCCTGAAGTCCCCAAAAGACTGGACATTTTTCCGATAGAATGCCTCAGCAACGTGTTTCCTTTTCCAGCGACGTGTTTATTTAACGCTAATGAGAAACACTTGGCTAATGGGAAACACTTGAGTAATTTTTGAGCCGATCCTTAGTTGTTTATCTCGGTCGGGATCCTGGAACGAGGCCTTCCAATCATCAGTTTGCTAGTTGGTTTTAATCTGCTGGCTATTCTGGAATAAATTGTTGACCTCTGCAACCATTTCTTTTGGGAGAAAACCGAAGATCAGGGAAATCGAGACAAAGTTTATCAATTGCTTGCTAGTGAACGGGGGTGTGTCTGATCGACTGGAGTTTCAGAATAAAAAATCCGATGCTGCGATGAAGTAACATCATTTTCTACTTTTTTTAATTAATGATTTGACATACTATTTCACTGGGTATTCAAAAAAGGCAATTTGCAGTACCTTCTGCTTTCTTCACCTATTTCTTTGCCCTACAGTTTTTCCTACAGTGTTGGATTAAGAACATTATTATGTATCTGAAGCCCATCAACCCTGAAAACCTGGATCGATTAAAAGCTGCGACCCGGTATATTCTTATGCCGCTTCTGATGTGTACCCTCATTGGCGGATTTATTGGATTTATTATTAACACCAATTCATCACCGGACAAACTGCTATTTGATATCAGCATTTGGATTTTCAGGATCAATGTGGGTGCGATTTGCAACATCACGGCATTTTTATCAACACGATGGTTGTTAAAATGGGAAACGAAGAGCAATTTTCGGAGTATATGGCGGCAGGCCTCAATTGGGTGTTTTTTAACCTTTCTGGCAATGCTTTTCACGGATAAAGATGTAAAAGAGCCGCTTTCCGTTCTGTTTTTACTCATTGTAGTTTTGATTATTACCATTATCGTGTACGTCTTCCTTTTTCAGGTGGGATTTTTTAAACGTCTGGATGAAACACTATCGCCGATAACTGACTATTTAACTTTAAAAGAGAATGATCGGATTCAAAAGATCGCTCTGCAAAGTGTCTCTTTTATCAAAGTTGAAGATCATTATTGTACCGTCGTTTATCAGCATGAGAATGAATGGAAGGAATGGACTCTTTATGGAAAGCTGAAAAACTTTGAAGAACAATATAAGGACTCTTTTTTGAGGATCAACCGGTCGACACTCATTAATCCGAAATGGGTGGAAAAAATCGAAAAAACTAAAGGTAAATACCTAATATATATGAAATATTATGATAACTCCGCTTTCCCTCTCAGTCCCTCCCAGGAACACCTCGTCGATCAGCTAGTGCCCGTGGTTGGAGTACAGTCGAGTAATTAATCTATTTTTTGAGGGTTCGTTTCATAAACCCTTATCCTAAAAAAAACCCCCTCAGTGGTTTATCTCTTCTTAGCAAATTTTTGGTTCTAATTTCCCAAAATTCCACGTCGTAAATCCAGAATTTCACGGAAATGTGGTTCCAATTCCACGGAATAAATTCAACTATTAACGTAATATTCGGGATCCAGCGCTAAAAAACACCCTCTTCACGAAATGGCTGTAGACAGCCTCTCATCTGGTTTTGATATCATAGTTTTCAGGTTGAAAGAAAAACTTATTTTGATCTTTGATAGAACCATAACCAACTGTTTCAAAATTGTTAGTCAGAGATCATTTGCCTTGATGATGGGAATGGAAATGGAGGAAATATGAAAAACAGGAGTCGATTCTTAGCACGATTTATCTGCCTGACGCTGGTGCTGGCATTCAGCTTTCACGGGGGAATTATTCATAATCATGCCAAAGGGGAAGAGATGAACAGTCAGAAAATTGCCACTTCATTGTTGATCAGCTTTGTTATCGGAAATGCTGTGGCATGGTCCATGGGGGCCTATCCTCGTGAATATCCGTTGAAACCCTATACAAATGAAGACCTTGTCATCATCAACGGTCTTCATGAGGAAATCGACGAATATCCCGATGAAGCTGACATAAAAACAGATTTGGGAGAACTCTACTTCGTCCATAATGACCTGGATAAAGCAGAAGCGATTTTAGGAAAGGCCAAGCTGGAAGATAACAACAATGCGGAAACCCTGGCCATCTGGAGTGCTAATGAAGCAAAACAGGCAGGCGCTATGTGGGATTTTACCTGGGGCCTCTGGAAATTGAATCGGCTGGGAAAAGCGGTCAAAGGTTTGAACCAAGCTGTGAGATTGGATCCTGAAAGCTTGAATGTCAGGATGTATCGAACCAATACAATTTTGGGAATGAAACAGGAAGGTTCATTTTTCCATATTTTTGAGGATGAACAGTGGTTTTTGAACCACTTGGAAACAGACAGGAACTATTTCTCTGAAGATATCAAACAGCAGTTTTACACCATCTTCGGTTACGCCTATCTTTATCGTTTTGATTTTTCGAGTGATAACGATGAACAGAATCAGAGCCTGGAAAAAGCAGAGATCTATTTGCAGAAACTGGAAAGTGAATCTCCTGAAAAAGAGTCACTCACAGGTCAGCTGGCTCAACGAAAAAAAAGCTAACATATTAAAAAAGTGGGGAATTATGGAAGTTGTGACACTTAAAAGTGTAAAGAAAACATATGTCCTGGGGAAAACAGCGGTTCACGCTCTGAGAGGCTTAAATCTGGCTGTAAATAAAGGGGATATATGCATATTGAAAGGGCATAGTGGCAGTGGTAAAAGCACCACGCTCAATATTATTGGTGGTATGGATCTTCCCACATCAGGAGAGGTTCATATCGCTGGAAATGATATCAGTCAACTGAATGATTACCAGTTGTCAATGATGCGCCGAAAACATATTGGGTTTATTTTTCAATCCTTTAACCTGGTTCCAGTTTTAAATGCCCTGGAAAATGTCGCCTATCCACTTCATCTACAAAAGGTCAAGCATTCTAAACAACTGGCCCAAGAGGCCTTGAAAAAAGTGGGGTTGGGAAAATTTCTGCACCATCGCCCAAATGAACTGTCTGGAGGCCAGATACAGAGAGTGGCGATTGCCCGAGGAATTGTAGCGGAACCGGATATAATTCTTGCAGATGAACCGACTGCAAATCTGGACTCAAAAACATCACTACAGATTCTTGAGCTGATGCTGAAACTGAACAGGGAACAAGGTCTAACCTTTATTATTTCCACCCATCATCAGATGATGATGGAGAGTGCTACCAAAACAGTGGAACTGGTGGATGGTGAAGTCTCTTATATGAACTAATAGGGTGTAAGGGAACTTCATGCGATTGATTTTTAAACATTTGAATGTTGGCTGCGTTATCTCAAAAAGCGGCAGTTCGAAAAAATATGAGGAGACTATGATGACTTTTAAACCTGCTGTAATCATTCTGAGTTTGGTCGTTTTTCTGATGAGTGCTTCTGTTGTTGCCCAGACGGTGATCCCTGATACTCCGGAAGCGCGAGAGGCTCGGTCGAAAGTGTTGGAAAAATCTTTGGAAATGAATTCCCAGCCAGGTCAACTTCGGGAACTGGCCATGATATACGCTGTGATTGCGGGGCTGGATGATTTTAAAATAGAAACAATAGAAAAAGCGGAACAGTACCTGAAACCGGCTGTTAAGGAAAATCCCGGGGATTATGAATTGATGGCCACCCACGGCAGTGTGATTGCTATGAAAGCAGCCTTTGCAAAAAGCAGTATGCGGCAGATGATGTTTCTGAAAAAGGGGACTCGAAAAATGGACCGTTCTGTCAAAAAAGACCCGGATAATATCGGAGCCTTGCTGCAAAGAGGAAATAATTCATTGAGTCTGCCGGTTTTCTTAAAAAGGACCCATTTGGCCCAGAAAGATTTCAAACATATTTTGGAATTGGTAGGAGATCGGAAAGGTCCTGAATTCAAAGCCATGATTCTGTTTAATTTAGGACAGGCTCATTTAATGCTGAAACAACAAATGCAAGCCGTGAAATATTGGAAGGAGTCAAAGCTTTTAGGGACAGCCCATTGGTCAGAAATGGCGGCTGAAAAACTTAATAAAATACAGGAAGGATAATAATGAACCTGATACTAAAAATCGCCTTTTTAAATATTCTTCGCAACTACCGGCGGAGTATCATCACGATCCTGGCAATCATTTTTGGCTGTGTGAGTCTGATTGTTTACGGTGGTTATGTTGAAGCAATGTATGAGGGGTTAAGGGAAAGTACGATTCGATCCCAGTTGGGGCACTTACAGATATTTAAAAAAGGTTTTAATGAATTCGGACATATTGAACCGGAAAAATACCTGCTGACAGACAGTGATGTCAGCCAGATCAATCACATCATTCAGAGTATGCCAGATATCGAAATTGTGACCAGTCGGCTAAATTTTAACGGCCTCCTAAGCAACGGGAAAACATCTGCAGCGGTGATGGGGGTGGGTATTAACGCTGAAGAAGAGTCTCTGCTCAGTTCATTCGTCAGAGTGGTTGATGGGGAGGACTTGTTTCCTGATGAAATGGACGGCGGGTTGATTGGGAAAGGTCTGGCTGAAAGCCTGGACATCAAAGTAGGTGATTGGGTTACACTGTTGGGCGCCACAGCAGACGGTGGCATGAATGCGGTGGATATCAATGTAAAAGGAATTATAACAACTGTCAGCAGTGAGTACGACAAACGCTTGATCAGGGCAAATCTACCTCATATTCAGAATTTAATGTATACCGATAGCGTTTCCCGTCTGGTCCTCTTATTAAAAGAGACTGGGCAGACTGATCTTTTTGCACGAAATCTGGCCAGGTTATTCGCTGAAAAGGATCTGGATCTGGAAATTAAAACATGGAGTGATTTGACTCAGTTCTATCACAAAGTTGTCGAGATGTTCGAAAACCAGTTCATGTTTATCCGTATTATTGTGATGGTCATTGTGGTTCTTAGCATTGCAAACACCATGATCATGGCAGTAATGGAAAGAACAACGGAAATAGGGACTATCAGGGCATTAGGAAATACCAGGAGAGAGATTCTAACGCTATTTATTACCGAGTCCATTTTTCTAGGTCTGATTGGCGGGGTTTTGGGAATCATTTTTGGAATAGCAGCGGCGAAAGGCATAACGGCTGCAGATATTATTATGCCACCTCCACCGGGGTCCAGCACTGGCTTTCCCATTCGGATATTTGTTGTTTTTCGACTATTATGGCAATCCATGGCCTTGGGGTTGGCAGCAGCGGTTCTGTCCAGCATTTACCCGGCTGTCAAAGCAGCCCGCCTGAAAATTGTAGATGCGTTGCGTTTTGTATGAACAAGCAGAAATTTGACGAACCTGATCCCCTCGGTGGGGCCACACTGAATAGTTACACCATTTTTAAAAAAGGTACTTATGAAGAAGATTTTACTTTTGCATCTGGTTGTATTTTTTACGATCAGTTCCGCGTTTGCGGGTCAGACGGCTGAAAAAATATTGCAGAGAGCGGATACTTTCCGGGGATTTGGTGACAATGGATTCTCTTTTGAGCTAACGATCGTCAGCCACCGACCAAGCAAAAAGGCTGCTAAAAATCTGTTACAAGTCAGTGTGAAGTCTGAAAAGTCATTGGTTAAGTTTTTAGCACCGAAAAGGGTCAAAGGAAGGGCAATGCTTTTTGAAGGTCGAAACCTCTGGCTGAAGATTCCGCGAACCAGAAAAGTAATTCGTATTTCACCCGCTCAGCGCTTGATGGGCGAGGCAAGTAATGGGGATGTAGCGGCAACAAATTTCAATCGTGACTATAAAGCGATTCTTGTCGGGGATGAGGTTGTGGAAGGGAGGCTCTGTTTCCGTCTCTCATTGACGGCTGTGGATAGGAGAGTTACGTACCATAAAATTGAATATTGGGTGGATAAGCAAACCGGAAAACCTTTTAAAAGTATGCATTATGCAGTTTCAGGGAAACTGTTGAAAGTAGCTTTTTACAAATCTTTCGAGAAGCTTCAGGGTGAGGAGAAAATCAGCCGTCTGTTACTGATCGATCCGCTGGTTAAAGGTAAATATACCTGGATGATTTATAAAAACTATCGGAGAGAAGATCATGCAGAACATCTTTTCAGAAAAGAGAACCTGAACCGACTATGAAATCTTTAGGTATGATATCTTTTCTTAAAAGGACTATTTCCGTATTTGGATCTGTTGTGTTGCTCTTGCAGGCAAGTTTTATGGTCGTTTTAGGAGAACAAAAGTCGATTGAATCGTTTGAATCGTCAAACTATGAGGCGGTTGAAGAAGAAGAGACGTTATCCTGGTTGCCGGAATCCATGCTGTTGGTTTGGGATATCAATTATTCCATTTATGCACTTCGTCAAGATCATTTGTTAAACCCAGACGAGGCTTTTTTTTCATTTAAAAATCATAAAAGGCAAACTTTTCTGGATCTGGAGTGGAATCCGGTAGTAAGTGATTCTTTGACTCTGCGAACTCGGGAAGTGGTGGAATATGTCAGCACGGATAACAAAAGTGAACTCAATGCCTATCTCCTGGAGGCATATGTTCAGTGGATAAACGGGTCTCGCGACTTGATTGTAGATCTGGGTAAAATCAAATTAGAGTGGGGCAGTGGGTACGCCTGGAAACCGACTCAGGTGATATTTCGAAACGATAGCAGTCTTGATACAGATATAGAGAGTGATGAAGGTGTAGAGATGGTTCAGGTGGAGTTTGTGATCAAAAATACGACCAACACGCTGATCTTGGCTGCTTTGGAAAATGAAGTCGATTCCCAGAACAGCCATCTGTGGCAGGCCGTCTATCGGGTTTCTTTGGAACGCGAGCCCTGGGAGCTCTCGTTGCTTTATCATAAAACTTCAGAGGCGGTGAACACCATGGGCCTTTCCTTCACCGGGCTGCTGAGCGATGCTTTCGAGATTCACGGAGAATGGGCAAAAACAGACACAAGAGATCGACAAACCATCGTTAAAGCCAGTGATGGAATTCAAATGGGCCCCGTCTATCTTCCGTCGCGTTATACGTATGAGGCGGATGATTCGGGCCGGGGTTTCGATAAAGTGCTCCTGGGGGCTCAATATACATTTCCCAATGATATGAATGTGATCGCAGAGCTGTTTCGAACCACCCACGGCTATAGTCAAACAGAGTGGCAGCGCGTTAAAACAGGGATCGACGAGGCTTTGCTGGAAAATGCCTGGAAAAATGAAGCTTTCGCATCCACTATGGGAAACCCATATGCCGGATTTTTGCAGCAGACCATGGGACTGAATGATATAACCTCACTGCGACAAAACTATCTTTTTTTGCGCTGGACAAGCGGTGAGTCTGAAAATCTCTGGGAATGGGAGCAGATTTTCCAATTGAACCTGGATGATGACAGCCAGATGTCTATTGGAAAACTTCATAAGGCCTGGTCGAATTCCATAAAAACTGAACTCTCCTGTTATTTCTTTCGAGGAAGCCCGAATAGTGAACAAGGTTTGAATCCCTACACCGAACTCTGTTCCCTGTCTATGGCCATGGGGTTTTGAAACGGGGGAAACCGGTCCCTAAATCCCGCTAACTTGTCAACTTCTCATGTAACAGCCGAATTGAAATCTGAAAAAGTCTTGTTATTTACAGACTTCAACCGGGCAGGTTATAAGAAGTGAGCGACAATCGCTCTTTTCTGAGGCACGATATCAAATATTTTCAGGGATGACCTATGAAAATCAATTTACCCAGACATTTATGGTATGGTAATACCGATCTTCCGATTGACTTTCCGGAGGATTGGGATGTGCAGCTGTGCCCTATGAATGGGATTGACGCGCCAGCATTGACGCATGCTCAGTTGAAAGGCGAAATCCTGTCTCCCATCGATTCACCGACCCTTAGCGAACTAGCCAAAGGCAAGCAATCTGCGGTGATTATCTTCGACGATATGACCCGACCTACCCGGACCTATGATATTGCGCCGATTGTTTTGGAAGAGCTGCTGGCTGCTGGAATCCCTGAAGAGAGGATCACTTTTGTCTGCGCACTTGGAACCCATGGTGCACTCACTCAAATTGAGTTTCGTAAGAAACTGGGAACCGAGATTACCAAACGGTTTCGTGTCTACAACCACAACATCTATGAAAACTGCGTCGAGGTGGGCGTGACAAAGCGCGGGACCCGCATGAAAATCAATCGGGAGGTGGCAGAGGCGGATCTGAAAGTCGGTATCGGCATCGTCACGCCCCATCCTCAGGCTGGATTCAGTGGTGGTGGCAAGTTGATCCTGCCCGGAATCGCCCATGTGGACAGCATAACCCACTACCATCTTGATGTGGAGGCCATGGGCAAGGAAACAACAGGCATGGGAAAACATGAAACCAACATCCTGAGGCAAGAGATCGACGAAGCCGCTGCCATGGCTGGCATCGACTACTTCATAAATGTGATCGTCAACGGACGTGGTGAAACGACAAATCTCTATGCCGGTAGCATGAAAGCGGCCCACAGCAGTGCCGTTGAGAAAGCCGCTACCCATTATGCCACCGAACCGTTTCCCTCCGGAAAAGATATCACTATTGCCAATGCCTTTGTGAAAGCCAATGAAATGCCGATAGCTGTGCTGATGGGGATTCTGCCGCTGAAAAACTACAGTGGCACTATTGTGATTATCGCGGATGCGCCGGAGGGGCAGGTGATACACTATATGGTCGGGCGCTGGGGAACCACTTATGGCGGGCGGCAATACCCTGTCGCGAAAATCCCTGATAGCGTTGATTTAATCATTATGGCACCTTATCTGGACAAAACCTTTGGCGACTGGTTTGCCAATCCTGAGGTGGTTACCTGGACTGAAACCTGGGCCGAGACCAGGGAAATCCTGGAGTCCCGCTTCAACGCAGGAACCGATGTAGCCGTCATACCCAATGCCACCATGCAGTACTATAAGCTTTAACAGGAGAATCTATGAAGCTGTTTCAACCGTTGACGGTCCGCAACATGACACTGAAAAACCGCTTGGTCTTACCTGGATTGCAATTGGGGCTGGGTCTGAAAAGTCGCCGGGTCAGGGAGTTCCACCTGGAAAGGGCCCGGGGCGGAGTAGGTTCCCTGATTATGGCGGCGACCTCGGTGGATCTTTTGAATGAGGATGAACCCTGGGGCCGTCCGGGCAGTCTGGAGAAGTTCATGGAGGTCATGCAGTCATTCACTGCCCAAATTAGAGAAACCGGTGCCAGGATCGGGATTCAACTTTGGCACGGGAACCAGTTTCCTGCTGGTCATGGTGGTGATGTTGAGGGGATACCCAAAATAGCGCCTTCTGCAAATGATATCTGCCGGGAAATGAGTGTCGTCGAAATCCAGACCATCATTCAACGCTTTGCTGCTGGGGCCAGCCAGGCGAAGAAAGCGGGCTTTGACTTTATTGAGCTCCATGGTGCCCATGGCTACCTTATCTGCCAGTTCTTCTCACCCCTGGATAACCAGCGGACCGACAAGTATGGCGGAGATATGCATGGTCGAATGCAGTTTGGAATTGAACTGGTCAAAGCGGTCAGGCAAGCGGTTGGGGAAGATTATCCGATCTTCTACCGGATTGGTGCGGTTGAAGATTTGCCCGGTGGGGTCAGCCTGGAGGAGAGTATTCAATTTGCGGCAGAACTTGAAAAGGCTGGTGTGGATGTGATCGATGTCTCCCTGGGTCGTTCGATCAGTCGCACGGCATCCCCGACCCGAAAATCGGAAATGGGGACCTTTGTCCATCTCGCTGAAGCCATCAAACAGAAAGTCACCATTCCGGTCATTGCAGTGGGTCGCATTAATACGGGTGAAGTTGCCGAATCGATCCTGGCAGAAAACAGGGCTGATCTGGTGGCTGTGGGCCGACAGTTGATAGCAGATCCCTTTTGGCCTCAGAAGGTCCAGCACAACAAGGAGGGGGATGTGGTTGCTTGTATTTCCTGCAACCGTTGTTTTGGCCCCATCGTGAATAAGAAATGGCGTCCTGGCGCCCGAGTCTGCAAAGTGAATGACTGGGCTGGGCGGGAGGTTGATCGAGCAGATTCGGCTTATGTAACCACCTAAGGCTTACGGTGATACGTCAGATATGAAAAATCCAGGGTGTCGCCACTGATCTTGTCGACTCCCTGGTGGTCCTCCTGTTTGACAAGTTCCCACTCGTCCCAGTTGATGTCCGGGTAGAGAATATCCCCTTCAATATCCCTGTGGATGCGTGTCAGTTCGAAGATATCCGCTACTTCCATACCCAGTTTATAAATACTCGACCCGCCTGTGATATAGGCTTTTTCGACCCCTTTCTGCCTGGCATAATCGATGGCATCTTCAAAGGCGTAAAAAATGGTTGTGCCTTCAGGGTGATAGTCCCGATCAAACGTCAGAACGATGTTTTCCCGACCTGGGAGGGGCCTGGACTTCTCCGGCAGTGATTCGTAGGTAATATCCCCCATGATGCAGGGGCAGCCCATGGTCAGTTCTTTGAAATGTTGAAAATCTTCGCTCAGTCGCCAGGGGATGTCATTCTTGCTTCCGATGACACCATTTTGAGCAACTGCGACAATAACTGCGATTTTGGTCATATTTTTTCCTTAAACAGCAATCTCAAATTTAATCCCGGGGTAGGGATCATAGTTTTCGATGACGGAGTCTTCATAACGCCAATCAAATATCGATGTAAATTTTTCAGTGCGAATAGAGGGCAGCAGCTTCGGAGTTCGAGCCAGTTGCTTGTTCATTCCGTCGAAATGGTTGACGTAGATATGGGTGTCTGCCAGAAACCCTACCAGCCGGCCCTCTTCAAGGCCAGCCTCCTTGGCAATCAGGTGCAGCAAGAGTGCATAACTGGCGATGTTGAAGGGGAGCCCCAGTGCTACATCAACAGAGCGTTGATTCCAGATAAGGTTGAGCTTGCCATCAATGACCGTGACTTGAAAACTATAGTGGCAGGGAGGTAATGCCATGCGGTGAAAATCAACCGGATTCCAGGCTGAGACAATCATGCGTCTATCGTCTGGGTCCGATTTCAGTTTAGCAATGACATTCTGTAGTTGATCGATGCCTTTGCCTGCCGGTGGCTGATCAAAGGCAGTGTATTCGGCCCCGAAATTTCGCCATTGCCATCCATAAATTGGTCCCAATTCACGTTCGACAGCCATTTTCTGCAATGTCTCTTCATCATGACCATATGCGACTTTGTCCGGGCTGCACCAATCGTCCCAGATATGATTGTTTCTCTCCCGCAACCATTCCTTATCCGTAATCCCCTTGATAAAAAATTCCAATTCGGAAGCCACCAGCCGATAAAGCACCTTTTTGGTTGTCAGCATCGGAAATCCGTCTGACATGTCGTGCTCGAACATGGCACCGGGGACAGTGGCGGCATCGACCCCCGTACGATTATGCTTGATTGCGCCCGTATCCATGACACGACGGACAATATCGAGATATGCTTGCATTGAATCTTTTCGTTATTATATTCAAAAAATCGCCCCAACCTCAAAGACAGGATGTGGGCAGGAGTAGAGCTTTCTCTGTGTTCAGGTTTAGGGTTTAGCCGGATTGGGAACGCCTCCGAAGATCGTCCCCCAGACAGGCATATCTTTGAGGTCCATAGGGTCGATCGTCAAGGGATCGGCTTCCAGAACACAGAAATCAGCTTTCTTCCCAAACTCGATGCTGCCGATTTCATGATCCAGATGCATCTGATAAGCGTGCTCCAGGGTCATGGTATGCAAAATAGTCTCTACACTGACCCGTTGTTCCGGTCCCAGAACGACACCACTCTCCGTCAGGCGTTGGACTGTGGCCCAGGCCCCGACCCAGGGGAGTTGAGGAGTTCCCGGTGGATCATTGTGAAAACCCCACGAGGTCCCGATGCGAGAAGCGGTTCCTGTAGGTGTCAACTGGTGGGCTCGGTTGAGGCCCTGGAGTTTGAGATGTGTATCGCCATAATAATAAATTTGTGGCGTAAAGAACTGAACCCCCACTCCCAGATTTTTCGCTTTTTTCAACTGGGCAGTTGTCATATTGTAACAATGCTCCATGCGATGTCGCATATCCGGTCGGTAACTTCTGGTCTGGGCCTCGACCACTCCCTCCAGAACTGCTTGAATTGCCGGCCGACTGTTGGTATGGGTGACCGTCGAAAACCCCGCTTCGTGGCACTTGATCAACATCTCCTTCAGCGGAGCCGGTTCACACTGCCAACCTCCCTGGGGGGAACCGTCCCAATATCCCGGCCAACCGATAAATGCGGTACGTGAGATAATAGAACCATCTGCATACAGTTTGATTGCCCCCAGGCGGAATTTTTCCATGGGACTGGCCGCTGCTTCCCTGACATACGCCAGAAAAGTCTCGAAAGATTCGAATTGATTTTGTGCTCCCAGGGCCCAGGGCAGGGCAACAGTCCTCAGGTTGACATCCGGTTTGCTGAAAAATTTTCTGAACACTTCCAGGGATTGTTGGATACTGACGGCTCCAAAACCGGCCTCACAGACAGTAGTGTTGCCGGCTGCGGTGAACAAGGGTAGAATTCTGCTCAGTTTCTCTTCTGAGAAATCGATCAGCTCCATCACCACCAGAATGACCGCCATCAACCCTTTGGTCTCAATCAGAGTCCCGTTGGGCTTTCCATCACTATCGGTCTCGACACCATCAGGGATGTTGCCGCTGGTGACTCCGGCCTTTTCCAACAGAAAGCTGTTGGCCCAAAAGCGGTGAAAAACCAGGTTGGAGATCAGGATCGGGCGTGAAGTCGATATTTCGTCCAGCTCACTGACATGCAGGAACTCCCCGGTTTTATTCTCATCATAGGCAACGCCGTACAGGATTTCACCTGGTGGCAACTCCCGGTCCAATTCCTTTAAACGTTCAAGAACAGCTTGTTTGGTGGGATAAACCGGGTAGAAACCACCCTCTGGTCTGGGCCAGGGAATTTGCGCCACAAAGTGACCACTGTATATCATGGCCTGAACTTCCAGGTGCGTGTGTGCGTCCACAATACCCGGCATCAACACTTTGTCCTGAAAAGTGGCGTCGACTGTATAAGGCGTATAAGGTGAGCTTTTAATCGATTGCTCCAGCTCT
>PJEL010001980.1_pt1 | contig 19483 bp, 23 predicted proteins | sample 1853271 | NCBI WGS metagenome assembly PJEL01 (sample SAMN08108733, study PRJNA415343) | Invertebrate metagenome, whole genome shotgun sequencing project. | host: Globobulimina | place: Sweden: Gullmar Fjord | collected 2015-08
AATAGCGGTCTAATATTTATCTATGAGCGTTCTACTTTTCCTAATACTGTAGCCTTTACGTTCTGCGTTTCTCTGCTTCGCTGTACACAACTCACTCGTCCCGATCACAACTACGAATCATATAAGTGTCGGGTATGGCCGGCCATTCCCAAATCTGAACGGCCAGCCAACAGCCCAAAATGTGGCCGGCCACTTTTTGGCCGGCGGAAGCTGCTCTAACTATGAATCATTTAAAATGCAAACTTAACAAGGATAACCCCAACGGTGAATCATTTACTGCATATTTTCCTTTCATCGGGATGCGCAAACTTTACACTACCGTAACCCTAGGCTGGGAAGAGGGCGATAATATAGTAACCCTAATGTAGCGGGGCCAATGTTGATGATGGAGCTATTGGATAAGTGATGTGGTCATCGTTGGTGTCCAGCGCTCCAATACTATCCTTAGAGCCACCACACTCATTACTAGTGGCCCAACTTATTTATGTGATCTACTCTGATGCGATGGAATGCGTAAAGCGTCCTACTACCTTTATTAATCGTGTTGCCTTTGCGTGCTATTACGGGGACTGTAATCGTCGTGAGGTCATCGCTCCTCTATTTGCTTCTGAGTTGAGGCCCTACATATTTTGGCTGTTATTTTTTGTGACACGCATATACGTTTTGACACGATGAGGGGGGGGGTGGACGTGACTTTTGATGAAATGCTGTGCTGATTGGCTCTTTCTGTGGAATAGTTTCCTTCCACGTTAGTTGCTAGCCTAATGCAAGGCTAACGCAATTGGTGTTGTTGATTTCGTATGAAGGAGTAGAATGAACTTGCGGGGGCAAGGTCGTGTGTGGTAATGTCTTCTGTCTGTAACGTAACCCTTATGAGGATGAGGACACGTAATCCTCTGGCAGCTACCAGCCCATCGCTGTACCAGCGGTATGAGCCACCGTATTTACTCTCTTCTCTCCGGTCGGTACTGACTTGTGCATACAACCCAGCCGCTGCTTCAAGCTTTGCATCACGCGGACGAATACCATCAACTAGACGACTTTCTACTAATGTAGTACAAGTTAGAGCAGCATCATCCCAGAGACTGCAAGTTTTCCCCTCAAATGTAAGCTGTGCACAAATGCAAGGTCGTCAGAGGAGAATGTCAATCTATGGCATATTTTTTTTGGCCTCATCAGCGGCTTGGATGATTGCTATTTTTCCATTCGTGGCTTTGGCAGGGTTACTGGCGAGAGTATTTGACCCCAAAAGGCAACGACCTGCAGCAGCTCTGATACAGGTGTGGTATGATACTTGGTTCTGTTGGCATTTGCGCAGCAATGGTAGGGGTGGTGTTTGTTTTTCAGGGTTTTTACAACCTGAAAAACAAATTTGAACCTAACCCAGACAATCCAACCCATTCTGCCTTAGCTATGGGCTCGACTAAGCTTTTCATTTGCATTCTGTAGTCCCAAGCTACTGGGACTGCAGAACCTCCCCCCACCTGGAGGTACTCCTGTCATCTACATCCCCAATCACACAAGTCTGCTCGATATCCCAGTTACAGGGTTTCTTCCACGTGGTACGTACACTGCGCCTGCCTCACCACCAAACCAACCCCCCCAAACTGCCATCGCCGCAATCCTTGTGTATTTCTTATTCTATATTCTAACCCTCGCCTTTATCCCCCACCAGTGTTGCATTACATCTCAAAGGCAGAGATGGCGTTAGTACCATTCGTAGGGTGGTCACTTATGTTGGCTGGTAACCTTCTCGTGAGACGTGAATGTTCATTCTCCACAAGAAAAGTAATAGAAAAAGCTGCAAGAAAATTGCAAAATGGGTACAGGTAAGAAGGCCGCCGCCCTTCCCCCTGTGTGGTTGGAATTTTGGAATTTGGAATAGACTACTTGCTGCGATTACACTACCCTTGGCGTTGACACGCTATTCCTTTCAACATCTCAGCCTTGTCGTATTTGCTGAAGGTGAGCGGAGTAAAAACGGTTATCTAGGTGAGTTTAAAAGAGGGCCATTCCTCATGGCTCAGAAAGCAAAAGCTTCAATTATCCCTGTTTCAATTTGCGGAGTGGGAGAAGCGATGCCCCCTGGAACATTTATACCTATGTTTTGTTCTCATATCACCATGCGTCTTCATCCATCGATCAATACAAACGGAAGAGAACTGAACGATATAATAAAGGAAACTCGGGATGCAGTTGCAAGCGGGCTAGAGCAAAGAGATTATTATTCTGCTGTAAAAATGAATGGTTATAAAAGTAGATAGTGGTAATTCTTATCTTGATCATTGAGCCATCATGAAATAAAAACCTTTCCTTTAAACAGTTCTCTAAGAAATGTAGTGTACTACCTAGTAGATGTGTGCCTACTTGACGACTCATTCGTGAGTCAAGCCAAATATCATCTCTGTCATGGAACACCCCAAGGGGGGCGGAGTTCTGTTCTGCATCTTGCAGCAGTAGTAACTCACATCTTCTCCGAATAAATAGTAAAAATAATAGAACAATCAGAATATAAAGAGCCCGGCTGGCCCGGCCAACAACACCACAGTCTGTGTATACGTCAGGTCAGGCCCAGGCCATAATGCACTTTTGGACTGTTGCATGGTAACAACATAACAATGCTCTTTGTTCTTCTGGGGCTTCATCCAGATCCCCAATGCGCAGCGTAGCCCCTCCCTTGTGCACTCTGTGTTTTACTATTCTGTTTTAGGCTTCTCCCATCTTTGGTGTCTATCCCCTTTTCTCTTGTGCCTGCCACCCCCTTTTGCACTCGTCCTCCATCCTTGCAGCCAAGACAATTGATGCAAAGTAGTCTGTCCACACATTCCTAGGCTCATCAATTTCAATTTGATTTTTTTCTCTTCAATCCCCTTGTACTACATCTTCTTTTCTAGTTGGCACGTTTCTGTTGACTGTTCTTCTTTGCCTCCACCAGCCTGGTGTCCTATCGCTTTTCCTTTTTGTTCTTGTTGTCTTTCCTATTCCTATTTCTTTGAACGGAAGAACTTGAGTAGCCTGATAATTTCTCTGGCGCGATGTCCATTTGCCTATTCAAATCACTGGCACGTCAAACAGGGTAATATGGGCGCTATCAGATCCTGATTGATCGATCCAATTTAAATGTCATCTCATCTCTTCTCTAACAAATAACCGCACTGTACCTACCTTTTTCTTCTTAGACGTTGTCGACTGCTACGAGTAGTTTTGCCCTCAGACTCTTTCATTACTCTTGTACTGATACCAAGTTCCTTTTCCAAACGGTGTAACTTTGCTTTGGTACTTACCTTTAAGCGTTTACCCGCCCGCCTTTTTCTGCTGGCTGGGACCTGGAGCGCATCATCATCTTCTTCTTCCCTGGAGGGCTCTTCGTTACATTTGGAGAGAACAGATTGTTGTTGTTGTCGCCGCTCCTCATTGACATTGGTACATCTCTCAAATATTTCAACCACGGTATCAGAACTAGAAAACGGCGAGATCGCTACACATCCCTCCTCCTCATCCTCTTCTTGCAACACAGTTGATGTTGGATTCTCACCATCATCATCTACAGGCTTCGGCATATTATAACCCCGTTCGAGCTTTCTCTTCTGTAGTTCTACCAGTTCAGTTTCCAGCTTCTCTATTTCATTATCCGCACCTGTAAGTGACGTGAAAACACAAGTTCTCACATCCATTAGGGTGCGCCGTCCGCTGGCTATCGAACGGATCGTAGAACTTAGCTGACAAGCAAAGGCTTGGGCCCATTGACGGCGCTCTCGTGACAGACTCAGCCTACCCAGCATGGCATTCACTCTCTTCTCCTCCCCTTTCTCATCATCGTATTGCATGGCTGCTGTACTATAATTACTACTCATCTCTATATCGTTCTCTGCATCATCCCCCCTAACCCTAACTGTTGGCTGCTCATCATCACAACAACCCTGCCCTTCATCATTTTTAATGTCCGAGAGGGCTAAAACTACAAAATCAGGTCTACAGGAAAGTGGAGAGAGAAATAAAGGGCTATTGTAAATTGGACATGCCAAGGGATAGTATTTCCAAACATGTGGCACCATCAAGCTTCCATTATCTTCTTCTCTCTGGAAGTAGTCTTCTGTGAGATTAACATCGTCTAATGATTCATCATCATCTACGCCACCTTCAGAAGCAGCAGCCTCTTCGGCACCACCACTGTTATTAAGTGGCAAGACCCTCCTCCGCCTAAACTCGGGTTCAGCCTCAGCCTCAGCCTCAGCCTCAAAACCACCAAAGACCACATTCTTGTCATCAGCATTTTTTTTCAGGGATTGTAGAGTTTTAAACAATGGCGAATAAACTGGTTCTTCTAATTGACAGCCTTCCATGCTCTGACTCATTACCTCGGCAGCCAATAGACGTGAATACAGCTGATACAGGACCTCTTCGACACCTCGTTCAACCCTCGGTTTAACTGGAATAGTAGTACTGCTGGTTTCTTCACTTGAGGATGGAAGCACTATACCAATCTGTTTCGCCTTTTTCTCCAGTGCTACGCATGTTCGTTTCTCACACTCTATGGTTTCACAGTTCCTCTTCAAAGTGAGACATACGTCCAACAAAGCTGCTCCCATCCTCAGCTTTGCTAACACTCCTGAAGCTACTGCGTTGTTCTTTTTCGCTAAGGCACTTATAAGTTCGCTTTGATAATGCCGTTGTTCTGCAACGCGAATCATATTGGTAAGAATCCTGCGTTTGTTTGATATAGTTTTAAGCTTCATTGACGTCCTCAAGGCCACAATGGAGAGGATTCCCTTATCGCTTAGTGGGGGGGTATGACGAGTACTACCGCTGGACTTTCTTTTATCATAACTCGATGATCCCTCATCATTCCCACTGGAATTATTATTATTACCATTGGACATTGATGAGGAGGCACATTCTTGAAATGCCCCTGAGCTAAGTATTTTTGCTGACGTGGATGACCGTTTACGGCTTGCTAGCTTCATGCAACACAAATCATGAAATGCTTCCTCTGTTGATAACGGAACATTTCGAGATAGGGCAGTAGTCATTTCAGAGCGAGGAAAATGCAATTGAGGCGTAAACGATAGGACATGACCACCATTAACCCGCTTTTGTTTCTGAAGAGTTGATAATGATGATTTCCTTTTTGCTTTTTCTGCTGTGGTGGTGGTGGTGGTGGTATTGGGTGATAAGGTCCTGCTTCTTACTACATCATCCTGCCGAAATTGTTCCATATTTGCTTTAGTAATATATAAAGAACCCCCAATCATCTTGTTTCCCTCTTTGTGCTGCTGCTCCACAGAATCGGTGGCGGACGCCACATCTTTCTTTGTCTCCTTAGGACTACTAACAGGTTTCCCACCTCCATTTGAATGAAGCTGTTTTGCAGGTGATATAATTTCGTTTCGCATAGAAGTCATGTTAGCAGCACAGCACTCCTCCCTCCGGTTTAAATTTATACCCATGTTGGGATCTGAAGAAGCAATAATCTGATGGCATTTTCCAGCAGCAGGCACAGATAATTTCTCTTGCGCTGTAGCAATATTTAGATGATGCCGCCGACACTGAGATAAATTGAATCGAATGACTACACGAAGAGCTTCCAAGTCCTCAGGAATAAAACGAATCGAATTATAATCGAATTTTGGAACCCGCGAAGTAACTGTCGCTTGTGCCGACACATAATAGATTCACGTAAATAAACTAAAATAAAGAGAAATTGGGGTAGGTCTCTCGCGGTACCTGGATCATGAATACACGACTCTTCCCACAGCCAACCACTGCACCGAAGATTAGCAGCGCAGCAGTCACACAAATAGTTTATTCACTAGCTTACAGTCCCTGCTTAGAACGCACGCACTTGAAGAGTGAAAAAGAACGTGTTCTGTCAGTTACACCACTCTTGGTGTAACTGACGACGTTGTTTATCCGCATCTAAACTGGACCTCGTCCGTTTCACAAGAATACAACACTAACTAATTCGGTTATAAAAACCGGCAAAACAACGCATATTTATGTGTGCACGTGTGCCTGTTGTGTACTTGCATAATTCAAAATTCATCGATCGCCCATCAACAAACTCAGAGCCCCATTCACGTTGTGTTGAAGGAAAAAAAATACTGAATACTACTCACCAGAGCAGTCAGTGGAAGCTATTTTCCTGTAATGATACTATAGACAGAAACTCTTAAGAAGCCGTGCATTTTGTGGTCATTACGAGTTCTTCTTCATCATAGCAGGCTGAACAGTTCGTATTTTTGCGCGCATACCGAACATTTTGTCTATCGCTTGAACATAGGCTCGTGCAGAAGCATACACGACGTCATTGTCAGCAAATTTTCCATATATTATGCGCCCATCACTGAGGTTATCCCGCAAGCGGACAGTCACGCTTCCAAGTGCATCAATTCCAGAAGTTACGCTGTCAACAGAATATTCAACCAGAGTGGCACCAAGTCCATCCTCACAACCACCCATCATCATTGGTCCGCATTTCTCAACTACCATGTTGATGGCTTTATAGGATGCATCAACTGGACCGGTACCAATACTTGCAGCAGTTTCATTTTTCCCAGAATGAGCATCCAAGAGGGTCACAACTGCAGTTGGAATGTTTCTATTGCCAGTTATCACTTGAATGGCGTTGAGCTTAAAATAGTTCCTCTCATTGTGTCTAGTATCAGATACCTCGGACATTAGTATGCTTTGCAATTCCAATTCGGTGACCTTCTTCTTCTCATCAGCCAACTTCTTAAATCGTGCAAACGAATGATCCAGATCATCCGGGTCTAATACGTATCCGAGACTTTCAAGGTGAGTTTTAAATGCGTGTCTCCCAGAGAGCTTGCCCAGAGAAAGGCCAGAATGTTCACGCTCAATACCAACCAGCGCTGAATCCATGATTTCATACGTGTTCCTGTTCTTCAACACACCGTCCTGGTGTATACCGCTCTCGTGATAAAATGCATTTGCTCCAACAATAGCCTTATTGGGTGGTACCATCACACCAGTCATGCTACTTAAGAGTCGAGAAGTTTTGTATATTTCTTCCATGTTTATATTCGTCAGGGGTTTGTCACTTGTTTCTGGTCTCCCCCAAAAGTGATTGAAGTAGTGTTTTCGGACGTGGAGGCTCATCACCACCTCCTCAAGAGCTGCGTTACCTGCCCTTTCACCGATACCATTAATGGTGCACTCTGCTTGCCTTGCTCCTCCTTCAATGGCAGCTAGAAAGTTTGCGCACGCCAATCCAAGGTCATCATGGCCGTGAACGGATATGGTAACATTTTCTATGCCCCGAACGTGGCGCCGAAGGTAATGGATTAGTGCCTTGAATTCTTCAGGAGTAGAGTAGCCAACAGTGTCTGGAACATTGATAGTAGAAGCCCCCGACTCAATAGCGACACTGAACACCTCAGCTAAAAATGCTGGGTCAGACCTAGCAGCACCCGGTCAGAAAAGAAAAACACAAGAGCAGCGGAGATGATGGTTGACGGTTCAAATCATACACACACACACACTACCTAAGAGCGTCTTCCGCAGAAAATTCAATATCCTTCACTAGGCTATGTGCATATGACACCATTTCACGTACAATATTAATCACCTGAAAAATGTACAGTTGGTAAAAACAAGAGAGAAGCAGTTACAGTTACATATGCTGTGGCTAAAAAGCCCAAGCTCACCTCACACCGTGTCTTATTTAGTTTATGCTCCATGTGTATATCACTACAAGCAATGAATGTGTGGATACGAGGAAACTTTGCTGGTTTAAGGGCCTCTGCAGCCGCTTCAATGTCTTTACGCATTGTACGAGCCAACCCACAGATAATGGGGGGGTTCTGTGCACAACCGACCTCCCTTGCAATAGCCTTTATGGCTTCAAACTCACCCTCAGAGGCAACGGGAAACCCAGCCTCAATGACATCCACCTAAACAACGATTTTTAGTGATGCTTAGTGGTTTTGGAGCATCAGATATTTATCATTTATCACAATACACCTGCAGATTCTTCAGCTGTCGAGCGATAGACAGTTTCTCTTCTGCAGTCATGGTGCACCCAGGTGCTTGTTCACCATCTCTGAGGGTTGTGTCAAAAATTCTCAGCCTTGTTGGGTCCCTTCCTGTCACAATATCGTGTTCTGTCGCTCTTGTAGGAATGGGTGCCATATCCACCTCTTTACAAACGTGTGCAGTAAGACAAGGCATGCCTCTATTCGTAGAGGATACTGATAAGGGTTTGAAGATGAAAACACCCCCTTCCATCCTGTGTCTTCTATCATGTAATACTGTAGAAGAGGGAGAGAATCCTTTACAGATAGGGGCTTGGATGAAAATCTAAGGTGAACCTCAGGAAGGTCAGAGATAGGAAACCAACAATATAAGCAAGCAGCTAATGGCCCTCTTCATCTAACTCACCACCACGGCCACTACTGTACCCAGCAGGACCATCGACTTGGAAATCTTATGCATTCTCAATGTTGGCGCCCTTTCCTTTCTCCTCCGCTTCATTCCAGTTCCAAGCCAGGGCTGTACTGTGTCAAGGGCTGGTACTGCTACGAAAACCATATGTTGAATCAACAGCGAGTTGTCCTTCGGGTTCAGGTTGTTATAATGCTTATGCGCTTCTATTCTGATATTCTATTAAATCCGTAACTGTGTCATTCTAATCCTAATTCCAACCTTAACCATAATCATAACCCTAACCCAAAATTCCACCTTTCCCGTAATCATAACTCCTCGACGTTAATCCCATTGACATCAATCCCTGCCTATGGCTCCTCACAGGTATTAAGCTTACCTAACGTGCTCTACCCTCCACAGAAGTCTCCCAGATCTCTTTTATTCCCGTCTGTTTTATCGGAATCCAGTACTAAAAATGAAAAAAAACAAATGACGTCCATGTTAGAGGCAAGCTCTTACTACACTTACAGTTACAGTTGCAGTCAGTGTCAGGTTAGGGTTAGGGTTTACGGTTAGGGTTAAGTTTAGGGAATACTAAGGCCGCAGCAGGGCTACAAATACCACAACGATGTCACCACATTGGCTGCATTACCTCTCTGTGGCGCTCAGGGAGAGTAAATTCAGCTCTTTCGGCTTCTCCGCATCCCAGGTCGATTAGGGTTTGGGATACATCAGGGCGGAACAATCACGGGGGCGCTTCAATACGACAACCGAGCGCTGTCAAACTAGTACTGCGCCTACGATTTGTGTGCTATTTCAGTATTGTAGAATTTTCCTATAAACGGCTTCTAAGGAACTAGAACGAATTAAGGTATCCGTGGGCATGAGGGTACTGACGCGGCCATCGGTGATGAAACAGAGGCCCAGCCTTGCCCAGCTCAGGAGTGCATTTTCACTATGAACGATTAGCAAAGATTTAAGTCTTATATAGTAAAGAGGAGTTAACAGAAACAGCTTTACCTTCAATGACGAGCTTTTCCCATGGCATCGTCCTTCCTGGCAGTGTATTGGATAACAAAGATATCCTAAGCGATGATGAAATTGGTATAGCTACGGTAATGCAAGAAGGACACCAGGGCCACATTTTTCAAGGATGGTCCAGGTCAGGGAGTGAAGACCATGTCGACAAACACAGGCTGTTCCAACAAATCAAGACACTGAATGGCACGTGTCCAGGCAAAGGCGGCATTCTCGGGTACTGCAGTCGTGCAAAACGCCTTTTACAGGATGCTGCAGACGGCATTAATCCACTAGACGGATGGAAACTCTCTGTTGCACAGGGCGTGGCTTTAGATCCTTCATCAGAAGAATATTGTCGTCTGGAGAAGATAGGGAAGAACGATCTTTGTGCATGTGGATTTGTAGTCATTGCAGGTGGGCTGGGAGAACGCCTGGGATACAGCGATATCAAACTGAAGCTTCCTGTGGAGTTGTGCACATCAATGTCCTATCTGGAGTTGTATTGTAGGCAGATTCTTACTTTTCAAACCCCGGCAAGAAAAATCCCTTTGGCTATCATGGTGAGCGGTGACACTGAAAGGCGCACACGAGAGTTTGTTACAACCAACAGCTATTTTGGGTTAGAGGAGTCACAGATTACCTTCCTGAAACAGAATGATGTCCCAGTGATTGTGGATATGGAAGGCCATTTAGCGCTGGACCCAAAAGACCCTTATCAGCTCATGACCAAGCCACACGGGCACGGTGACATTCACACTCTTATGCATAAATCAGGCACAGCCAAAACGTGGATGTCTAAAGGCATTAAATGGGTTGTCTTTATGCAGGATACGAACAGCCTGCAACTATACACTCTTTCTGCCATTCTAGGGGTTTCAATAAACATGGACCTTGCTGTTAACTCTCTCGCTATACAACGCAAAGCCAAGGAACCAATTGGTGGTATTGCAAGGCTTATCCGTGACGAGGGTGGTAGAGAAATGGTTGCCAACATGGAATACAACCAATTGGATTTGCTTCTTCACAAAGGTGGATTTCCGAATGGCGATGTAGATGATCCAGAAACGGGATTTAGTCCGTTCCCTGGCAACATCAACCTTCTGGTATTTTCACTTGCTCCATACGTCGAGACACTGAACCTCAACGTTCAGATAGAAGAGTTTGTCAACCCCAAATATTACGGAGAATCCAAAACTGCGTTCATGCCTACGCGTCTAGAATGCCTAATGCAGGATTACCCCAAAATTGTAGGCCCCAATATGAAGGTCGGTTTTACATGTGCTCCCACCTGGATGTGCTTTAGTGCCCTGAAGAACTCCATTGCACGAGCAGCAGATGCTATTGTGAAGGGCGTTCCTCCAATGTGTGCAGCTTCTGCTGAGGCTGATGCCTATAATGTTTGGGTGCAGATACTTCGAATTCACGGTGCCCATATTGAATCTGCCCCGCCGACAACTTATCACGAAGGGGTTTCTGTATGCCTTGGACCTCAAATTGTCATTGAACCGAGCGTTTTATTGTTATCATCAGAACTAAAGAAGGTTTTTCCGGAGCCCAGTAATGTCCGAATTTCCCACAGGAGTTCACTTGTCATCAGGGGGGAAGGGACGGTTACTATCGAAATGCTGGACTTGGATGGTGCAGCGGTATTTGATGTTGCTTCTGAGTCTAGTCTGTACATCAAGAAAAAGACCATACGAAATGCAGGCTGGTCGTTTGCACCGTTGGGAGTGGTGGAGGACGAGCAATATTCACCACTGACCGAGGAGACGCTAAGCATGAGAGGGTACAAGCTAATCAAGAATGAGGATGAGACTATTCGGTTATTAAAGGGTGAAGAACGCACTTACGAGAATACAAGCTAATCAACAATGACGACGAGAGTGTATTTGGTAAAAGGGTGGTATTGTTCAATGCGTTGGTGTTACAGAACAATCCTTTCTTGCCTACACACAAAGAATTGATTGATGATTGAAAGTTATGTGTTGTGTTTGTGAGAGGAGCTTACGCAAGACCTGTTGGGTTATTTTCAAGAATCTGATCAATTTCATTTTATTTTGCTTCTTGGCAGTCGCATTGAAGATTTGTTGTTAAGATGTGTGGCTAATTTTTGGCAAACTGTAAATTTTTGAAGCTGCAGTGATACCTAGTGGCTAAGGCAACAACATGACATTTAAAACATAGTATTTCTGCTGTGTGTAATGCATGGCGAGGCGTGACATTTATCAGACCAATTACTGAACTCTTCCAGCCAGCCATAATATCTCAACTAAAGTGGAAATGGGAAGAAGTTCTTCCTCTTTCACGATGATAAACGAATCATCATCCACTACTCCATTAGCCGCCTATGTCAAGTCCACGTCTTCTTCACCATCATTCCCCCCTCCATCAATCTGCCGTTTTATACTCAGTAATACAGCTGTCTTCCAAGGATCCAAAGGCGACACCCTAAATTGCACGTGGTGGTGTTTGCCTGTTTAAGATTCTTCTAGCAATAAATATCAACCAACAAGCAACACATTTCAAGTCACCTGTCATACTCAAACGCAGCAGTAGACAACCTCTCTTGATCGAACTCATCAACTGCTTCAGCTAATTCCTCCGCAAATCTAGCAACAACATACTAGCCTCAGGGCAAAGCAAGATCATCAAAGTAATGTACTAAGAATAGCACTTACTTGCACTCCCGGCTACTTGCAAAGGTGTGGTCGATGCCCTTAAACTCATCCAACTTAGGGATGCCACATATGATGAAGGGGGAAGCAAGCAGGCAAAAAAAAAAAACACTTTCCGTCAGCCCACCAGCAGCTATGGTGCTGAGCAGCAGCTTCAACTTGAGTAGCACATACATCTACGCTGCCGAGCCTAGCTATCCATCTATCTTTCTGACGCTTTGATACACTTAAAAAAACCCATGGAAAAATTGAACATTCAACTTACTTTCTGTCTCACTGCAACCATGTCGCCGGAAGCCATCATACACAGGCAAGAATTCAGAAAATGACCCTGATGAAGAAGAGACTTAGTGGTACTGTGCTGTGTGTGACTGACAACACACCAGAAGTGTAAAATTCACAACCTTAGCATTCATACGTAGCAGAGGCGTGTCTGCACAGCTGATTCCAAGCTCCTCAAGCAATTGAGCTGCCCTAGATTCATGGTATTCCTTATAGTTAGAAAATACATGGTTGGGTTGGGGCTGCATTCAAAATAGCCAGCCAGCCGCCTCTACACCTTTGGTATTCAGGGGGGTTCAAATCTTTGCTGACCAGCATAGCCACTTTTGCCTTCGAATGTCATTGGTTGAAAAGTATCATAAATGGGTTTACAATGAAGCAGCTGCAATTAGGAGAAGTAGCACATGGGTGTGGGCTACTAAACAAATATGACCCCCTCAGAATATGCAGCAGTACCTTGCATTGATTAGAACCCTGAATTGATTTCTCTCCGCTGAAATAGTCAGAAGCCTACAGGAAAAAGAAAATGATAAGATAGGGGGGTTGGTTGTATTTAGGTATTTAGGAAAGGAAAAAAGAACAGACATCAACCCTGACTTTAACCCTAACCCTAACCTTCTTATCCTTAACCCAATAACCCTAACCCTAAACCCAAACCTGAAAACTCTAGACCAATAACCCCAACCCTAACACTCAAACTCAAAAACTCTAACCTTAACCCTAATGTAACCCTAACCCTAACCCTTTAATCAATCTCAACCTGTTGAAATGTATCGACTGCTTCCTTGTAGCTTCCTTCTTTCTCGTAACACTCTGCGGTTTCCTTCAGCATCTTAGCAACCTGTGTTCATGATTGGTCAATATAAAGATACACTACACTGACCATCACTGAATACATTTACAAGCAACAGAAAATGAACAAGGGGGTCTCATATCCGTATTATCCATACTTGAGTGAACCGGCCCATCTCAAGGAACCGTTCCTGGGCAGCCTGTGATGCAGTAGCTGCTTTCGCTGTAATATCTGCACTTTGATAGCACTTGCATGCTTCCATATATGCATTTGCAGCCCCATGAGCAGACTCGCCAGCCTTATCCTCCAGCTCAGCAGCACGTATGAATAGATCACCAGCCTCTTCCCACTTTCTCGCCACCTGTTTTAGATAGCCGAATAGAGTTGAGTTGAACGTGATGGCATAGAACTCTGAATGCCTACCATCTTCAACAGCGCTCTACGCAAGTGCAATCCAAAGGATATAGTTTTACCTTTAGGCACGTGGCTGCTTTGCGGAATAGATCTGCAGCATCTTCGTACCGCTGGGAGGAACTGGGCCCAAAGAGGCCGCCCAAGAAGCCCCTCTTATTTAGGGTTTTCTCGGCTTCACTCACAAGGCCTGCGGCGCGGTGCTCCTGGCCACTTGCAAGTCCTGACATTGCTGATCGCTGCTACTACTCTACTGTTGATAGCAATACCCGTCTCTGGCAGACTTTTCAATTACTTCCATTGAGATAGACAAAGCCCCTGGGATCAACGGCTGATAATGGGTAAATGGATCACGAAAAAAACAACCACTAGTAATTACTACACCACAATTGCGAATGTGGGTATCAACTAATAGGTGTAAGTCAATCCATAAAACACAAACCATATGGGAAAAGAACCCACAGCTGGTGCTGCAAAGACTACCAAAGGGAATGAACAAGAACAATATCAACAGTAGCATGAACATCAACAAGACACTGCCATCCAACAAGTTGTTCAATAATAATAAGAGCAATAGGACGATCTCAGCATCTGCAGCTGCAAGAGTAAAGCGAAGAGAAAAAAAATGGAAGAACTTATTCTATTATATAAACAACACCTCATCACGTGATCTGACCATCCCACAACCCATTTCAGAGAAATTAGCAGCGACAGCGAGTTGAAACAGCACAATAGCGCTAATCCTAAACCTAACCCTAGCACTATCTCCTAAACCTTAACGCTAACCATTAAACCCTAAACCTTAACCACTAAATCGTAACCCTAACCCTAACCCTAATCCTAACCCTAAGCCTAAACCCTGGAGAAGACATGCATCATACCTCTTCGCCCCATTTCTCTCCGCCTCTCTCATTTATCGGTTAGGGTTAGGGCTAGGGTTAGGGTATTAGAGTTAGGGTTAAGGTTTAGGATATAGGGTTAGGGTTAAGGGTAGGGTTAGGGTTAGGGTTAGGGTTAGGGTTAGGGTTAGGGTTAGAGTTAGAGTTAGGGCTAGGGTTACTTTTAGTGCACCACTGTAGGTTGTGGTAGGTTAGGGTTAGGGTTACCATTAGGTGAATAGGCTAAGTTTCCCCTAGGCTAATATAAACGCGCGCCGACATTTTCCAATTCGTTTATGCATGGATTAATACAACAATTAGCGTGAATAAATGCGGCCATTCTATGGGGTAGAGCGTAATTTTAATATCGTTGGCATATTCTGTAAACACTCTAACTCTAACCCTAATCCTAACCCTAGCCCTAACCCTGTCTAGTAAACTGCCAATCCCTACATTATCCTCACGCCAACAATAGGTGCCTCACTGTTTCTCTCCACACGTTGTACACTTCCACCTGTGTGTGTTACGAGTGGTGAATCTGGGGACTGTGTTGAAGTAAACCTTAACTTTAACCCTAACCCTATCCCTAACTCTAACTCTAACCCTAACCCTAACCCTAAAACCCTAAAACCCTAAAACCCTAAAACCCTAAAACCCTAAAACCCTAAAACCCTAACCCTAAAAGGCGTATGGATGTTGAAATACGGATTACTTCTCTCTGGGAGAGCTGCTCGCGGTTGTAGGCGTGGTATTATTGCTGGTAATGCAACGTCATTGCAGTGGCATTTATCAGCGTTCTCCGTATGTAATTGGAAATTAAATATGGAATTCATGTGTTTGACATTGAGGAGCCGATCCGTTCCCAACGGTGAGTCACTGATTTGATGCTAATAAACTCTTCAGCTGTCCTTTGGTGATATTATTTGTATTGTATATGTGTATGTGTTTGTTTGTTTGTGTGTGTGTGTGTGTTGCTGTTATTGCGAATCATGGAGTGGTGTTGAGCTCGTTTTCTGATGATATAGTTACTTTTTCTCTTTCCCACTCGCTTGTGGTTTGTGTTTTGGCTGATTTGTTGTCTTGGTGTTGAATTCATTCCTACCCACATTATTTGGTGTTGCAGCTGCCACATCCTTCCTTCGTTCATCATCCGTCTTCATTCTCCCCAAAGGATTTTCCACCTTGTCCGCCGTTACCGGTCTTACTGGCGCCAAGAAGCTCAAAGCTGCCTCAGAGGATAACTCTGACGATGGTGGAATTTTTGTAAGAAACATCAAAAAACTAGAGAATCGCCTTTCCGCCAAGCAGGACATATTGGAAAAGGAGGTGTGTTGATTTCGTTGTTAAGTCTGGTTGCCATTGCTGTTGTGGGTTTGTTGCTCGGGCTGCTGCAAGAATTGGCATGACTGCTGCCAGCTACTACTTGTACTCCAAGGACTGTGTTGCACGTATATTTATGGAGTGTTGCAAGTGTCGCAAATGGCCGTCTGCTAGTGAGATAAAACACACACACACACACACTGAATCTCCCTGAAAGCAGATATTCATCCCCTTACGTTCGTAGGAGTTGGACATTTTAGAGGAGCTAAAAGATCTTTTCAGTGAGGTGCTAGATAACAGAATTACCGATGGTGTCACAGCCTATCTTCAGCCAGTGTTTGCCTTAATAGCAAGTGAAAAAAAGAACAATGGAAAAGATGGGACGTCTGAGGTTATGGATGTGCTGCAACATGTGGAAGAAGGGCTGAAGATTACTTTGAAAGAGTTTTCAGCCGATTTCGCATTGATAGGGAGCAAAAATAGCGTTTCATATAGCAAAGAGGTCAGGTTACGAGCACAGGCTGCAGCACGCTTGGCATTTCTCAAGGTGAGGGTTGATGAGTGAGTATTGATCCAGCAAAGTGGCGGGGGCAATTGAGATGGGGGTGGTTTGGCATTTGGCACTGAGTATCTTCTTCCCATTTCTCTTGACCAGGCATATTGTATTGGGTTGAGAAAGAGCCAATCACGCGGGGAGTTACGCAATGGTTGGTTTGTTTGCATATAACGTTAGAGTTTGAGGACTGCAATGTTTATTTTGTCATTAATGTGTATTACCGTTTCCCTGTTGGGTTTTACTTCAGGCATAACGGGTCCAAATGTCTTGGAGGCTGTAGAGACAATGCTGGCAGAGGGACCAAAGGAGCGTTTTTCGCGCCAATTTTCCCTCTTTGGCCGTGATGGTGACGGCTGGCTAACATATAGTGAGATTGAACTTGCTTTCAATGCGACAACCGATCCTGTGCAGGTAGTATTTCATGTTGGTTGTAGCCATTTTTTCGACCTAATGCATGCAACCAATGTGTATTATTAAGCTACACCTCTCCTACCACCACCAAAGGCTGCCCTACTTGAGCTGCACCCACGGATTTTAGCTCTACCCAAAGGGGCTCCGCGGTAGTGTAAATACACCCAATTAGGCATAGATGGAAAAAATGAAGAATTCTAACACGTGTCCTCGTGCGTCTTATATATCTTTAGGATGGCTACAGATTACCCACTTCGTTATGCCTACTGGGATACTTTGCAGCTTCCCAGTCGATGCAGATGCGCATATACTTGGACTACCAACAAAAAACGGACAGGTCCAGATGAATATCGTGTTTCATTTGATGCATTCTGGGAGATGGTTGAGAAGTACTTTACTGAAGATATTGGTTGTGTTGCAAACAAGCTCTGTGGGGAACTTTTGTCACAGCGAAGGACGTGGCACGACCGTCGAAAGAGACGCAAACGAACAGTGGTGTACGGGGCAGCCCTTTATGTCTCAGTTGTTGTTTTCGATATGTTAAGCAGTATGATGTGATGACGAATCAGAGTCATGTATTGAATTTTGTCCCGTTGCACAGCAGCTCCGTGCTGGTGTAAGCTCGTCATACTTGTAGCAGGGCCCCCTTCAAATTTGTACACCGAATCATGCATTAGCATTCGCATGTACACATGAATATTATATATTAGTAACAACTGCTACAATTAAATAGTAGCAGTTCTTCAGTACTGCTACCCTAGCCCTAACTCTACTCCTAACTCTAACCCTAAAACCCTATCAACAAGACAGAATATTATGGAATCAAAAACGAATATCTCAAGGTGTAAAAACCCTAACCTGAACCCTAATCCTAACTCTAAAACCCTAATTCTAGCTGCTTTAAAACCCTAACCCTAAACTCTAATTGTAACCCTAATTCTAATCCCAAAACCCTGACCCTATTTTTAACTCTAAAACCCAAATATCTTGAACCTATAACTCTAACCCTAACCCTAATTTTGTTGTTGATTGTCACATTCAATCTAACGAGTCGCTTGGAGACGACAACAGCCTAACTCTAAGCGTGAAAACACGAGAGCGGCGGATTTCATCACTGCACACGTTTTTTTCGGAAATATCTTAGCCTCTTAAGTTGTCGTCGTATGACCTAACCCTGATGATCTAGGACCCGCCCTCACCCAAGCCCATGGGAAGCCCATGGGAAGCCCATGGGCTCTCAGCTCCAGTTTTATATCGTTATAGCGCCTGTATTTTAGCTTAGCTTCCGGAGATAGACATTCCGTACCATGGCTAGTGCTGTTACAGAAACGAAGCAGCTCAAAGTAGAGTGTGATGAAACGGCACTCGATCTGTTCTATCGGTGCTGCATGCCAGCTTTGGTGACGGGCATTCAGGTGTTCGATTCGGTGGGTGTCAATCGCAAGCCAATAGCCCCAGGTGTTGGATGTTGTAATTAGTGCGATTGCTCTTCTTCTCCTGCCTTTATCATTGGTGTTGTGAATTTATTGATGACTGCTGAATTGAACCATAGCTTTCCTGATAGAATGGAGGACTCTCGGCTGGAACGGTTGTAGAGGTGTGCGGTGGGGAAGGTGTTGGCAAAAGTGAGCTACTTTTACATGCAGCCGTGCAGCAAGCCCTGCCTCGTACGATTGGAGGACGGGAAGCCTATGTTGTTTATTTGGACATGGGTGTGTAAGCTATAAAGCCCTATGCATTTTCATTGGCCCCTGACAGGATCATTTTCCCCAGTTGGGCAGTTGGAACCCATTGCGTACTCTCCTGCCCTTTTTCGAGTACCTCAGAAATCTTCTCCTGAACACACGCAGACTGTCGGTTTAATACGCTAAGAGCAGAGAATGTGGTTATGAACGCTATTCAAGAAAGTGAAGCATTCCAAGAAGGAAAGGCCCCTTCACACTTGGGAATTGAGGTTCTTCTACTACGAAATCATCATTCCCAATTGAGTAGTATATGAAATGACTGACTGACTGATGTTGTTGGCAATGTACTACTTGTCATATCACCCAGTTGTTACCACGCCCAGAACATACCCAGCTTTCCCGTGAAGAAGAGGATGCAGAGCGCATTATGCTGGATTGCATGCGACGCATCAAGCTAGAGAGACCAGCAGGGGCAGCAGACTTGTTATGTCTGCTGGAGGTATATCATCAAAGCGCCCCAAATTCTTGCACAAATATAACATTTCCTCTTTACTTATGAATGCTTTTATATTTTATCTTAAAATATGTAAACGTGTGCCGGCCCGCGTCACGTTTGGGACCTCTCAATCAATGTATCACTTATGCTGCATGTATACTGACGGGCTTTTATATATTTAAAATCCCATATTATGTTCCATACGCTTTCGACTGCTACGAAGCTCCTACATGCTGAGTCAGAACGTAAAAGGGCAGCCCCCTTCTTGCTGATCATCGATAGTCTTGCATTATTCTACTTCCTACTGTCCGAACATGATGCCCAGCTTAAAATAGGTGTTGTGCGGAGTGTTTGGCGACTTGTCAACGAGTCCAATGTTACTGTGCTAGCGGCTAAGCCCTCTTTTTCAAATATTCGTAGGTATTCACGAATATTTCCATGCTACATACAGATTGTGGCCGTGTTGTTCGTCTAGATTATCTAGATAACATGGGACTGACAATTGGCTGCTGCGATGTGCCCCCCCCCCCTCTTACACCTCGCTTGTGGCACATTCGTTTTTTTTCTTGCC
>PJEL010001981.1_pt1 | contig 19473 bp, 15 predicted proteins | sample 1853271 | NCBI WGS metagenome assembly PJEL01 (sample SAMN08108733, study PRJNA415343) | Invertebrate metagenome, whole genome shotgun sequencing project. | host: Globobulimina | place: Sweden: Gullmar Fjord | collected 2015-08
ATAAAACCAGCCTCACACACCTACCAAAAAGCTCTGATCAAAGCCCGCAACAAATGCAAGGTGACCTCCATCAAAAAATCAATTGGACAAAGTTGCTCTTTTTTATTTACCTCAAGAGTTTAGCTAATTTACCGAGCTGTTTTTTTGCAACACGCCTGACAGAAACTACAACTCAAATAAAGGGGTCTGTTTGGTAGGCAGGGAGAGGGAGTATGATTTTTTCACCAAAGACAAAAAAAATTATATTAGGTAACAGGTGTACCCCTCAAACTATTTTTAAACAAAACACTCTTGAGGTTAAGCACACACACATTTTTTAATTTCGATTAAGGGGACTAAAACGTTCTCCTGGTGGTGGGGGAAAATCTGGGAGCAGGAATAGTTCGGCCATCAATGGTGCCGGGATGAGTAGCATCCACATACATGCCATGTCCATGACAATTAGCACAGGGAATTGGCAAGCGAATCATCCCCACGGACTCATGACAACCACACCCGGTCACCTGTGACGCAGCATATGGCATATCCGTTGAGAATCCGTCCGGTCCATGGTGAGAAGATCGCCACTGGTTTACCTTATTGCTGTCGCTAAGCTGAACCACGTCATCCTGATGACATTTGCGGCAGAGGAGCCCCATTGAATTATCATCCCCATTGATGGTGATAGACTGGTCTAGCTCTTCACCATTTACACCGCGTCTGATGAGAAAGGCGTTCGGTGAACCATGGGGTTCATGACAATCAAGACAGGAAAGGACATAGGCAGGGGTATCATAGGGATCCCTGGTGACCACATCATCGGTATACATGTTTTTGCCATGCTTATCCCCGGCACTGACAGCGTCTCCACCTAGATCCGACCAGGAAAATTTTTTCAGATTGTCGCCGCCCATGGGGGTAGATCTAATGTCGTTGGTGCTGTTATGGCAGTCTGTGCAGAAGGTATTGTAATCCGGGGTAAGAGAACCGTCTTTAATTGCAATATTACCAGGCTCATACATTGTTATTGATCCCCCATAATAGGGGGCCTGATAATTACTGGTATAACTTGAGATCCGCTCGGTCACATCATCACCCCAGAGCGATTCATGCTCTTCCACTCTGGAGATGACAGTCAGGGAAGGGTCGCTTGCACTACTCTTATTGCGCTTGGCGCGGTGTGGGTTATGGCAGACTACACACGGATTTGAGTTTGTGCCAAAGAAGCTGAAACGATTTTCAGCAAAATACCTGATATCCTCAAGATTGTGATAGGAGCCATTTGTCTCACCAACCTGATTAAATGCCTCAAAAATACTGACCGGAGATCCGGTAGGAAAACCGGCAAAGGTTGCTGCATAATCGTTATTTGTAATGCCGTCGACCTGCACTGAACTTGTGGTCGTATGGCAGAAAAAACAAAAATTATCTGCCTGAATGTATGGTTTTGCAATTGCACTGCTAAAATTGTCTGCAAAAAGGGCATGGGGTGACGCCGAACCACTGTCCGGGTCGGGCTCAGTGCCGTCTATACTGGCATGCTGCTCATGGCAGTGGGCACAGTTTCCCTGGGAGTAGGCGTTGACCAATTCATCACTTCGCGCCACACCAATATCGTTACTCCCGTGGGCCGATTCAGTATAGGGAGCGGCCGTAGAGATTCCAGAGCAAGAAAGAACAACTGCAACAATCGATAGAATACATTTTTTTTGAGCTATTTTCATATTCAAAAACAGCACCTATTTCATATCCCTATGACACCCCACGCACAACTCTCGTTTTGAAGGCTTCAAAAGGCGATATTCCAAATTCGAACCATGATTGGCATGACAGGACATACAGGATATCCGTCCATCGGGCAGGGTTGGGTATTCAGGGGGAATAACCATACCGGCTCGAGGACGAACATTAACTGGATGGGACATTGGCCCCTTCACTGCTTCATGACAGGTATAGCATGAAGAAATACCTGTCCACTCTTTCCCAGCCAACTGAACATGCTCTTCAGGCAGGGAAACGACTCCGGAACTGGGAGAAATGGCACTTGGTGCTAATTGACTGCTCGGGTCATAACCAATGGAAATGGTCACGGGGGTGTTTGCTGAAAGCTCCAGCATCATGGTATCATCATCAATTTTCAGAAAAGAATGAGTAATAAAAACCTCAGCTGGTTCACGCTTTACAGGACCCTCTACATCACTGAAAAACCGCTTGGTGGAAAATGTTTGAGGCGGGGAGGTTGTCGTATTACCAAAAAAATCTTCCGAAATAACCTCAAAGGTGTAGATGGTATTCGGCAGTAGGCCACTGAGAATGATTTCATGATTTTTGGAAAAATGACCATTATCATGAAAACTCTTGTCCGTTTTACTGGTGCCGTAACGGATAGTTGAATTGGCAAGTTCATCGGTCTTCCAGCTGATTACGGCAGAAATCAATACAGATCGTTTAATTTCATCAACTAAAATTTCTTTAAGTACAGGGGGCTTGCCATCATTGCTGGCAGGAGACATGGTTCTTATTTCCGGTACCACCACCTGCATTTTATAGGGTGGAAGCTTCGGCAGATCAGCCTCGATTATCAGTGACCGCCCCGGTTCCATACGGGAAAGTTTGAGGGCATGACTGACATCAGGGCTTGAATAGACACCTATCCAGCTGACAACTGGGGCATATTGCCTGTCAACCGATGGCTCATTTTGCACAGAATCGTCTTCACCCAAATGGCATACAGTACATTTCTCCAGGGTAAAGGGACGGTGCAGATACTGCTTGGAGGAATCTTGTTCAACAGTTTGCATGTGACATGTCAGACAAACTTCTGGGGCCATGTCACCGGCAAAGACATTAGCGGAGAATGAACCCCAGAGAAATACCTGTAAAAAAATAAAGCTGAGTTGAGCAGCTTGTCTGCTCGTACCGATAAGCGAGTTCTCCGATAAGCGAGTTTGCGAGACATCGAGACATCGAGACTTATGCCTTTTTGGTATAAAAAAAGTGATAATTTTCATTGTCAGTTAACAGGTAGTCGCAGAACAGAAATATTGTAGTTACAATTACAAGTAATTCATTCTACTTCAGTTGTTTTAGTCCAGCAACCTGATTGTTTACTCGAAAACTGACAAAACCATTTTTTATAAAACTGCGGAGTAATTCTCAGCTGTAGCTATTTGCCTGTATTTTTTCTGCTCTTCACCACCAACCTCAGGAACATCAACATAGGCAAGAAGAAATAATTCCAACTTTAAAAGCTGTTTTTCAGTCAATCCTGAGAAGCGTACCCGCCTTTTTTTTATTTGGGGTAAAATTGGACTTGAACATCGCACCACTTCATCACTTACCACATCGAGGGGAATGTCATCCAGGTAATGCTCATCAACACTAAAAATGGTTCCATTATCAGGAATGGGTTCTGCTGAATCACCTTTCCAGCTGTAATAAGTGTAGGAAAGACCAGCAATGCTGATATCTGTGACCGAGCCAAAAATTGAATGCAGGATATAAATCTTGCTGTCAGGCTTGAAGCGGGGATATTTTCGCCGCTCACCAAAATACTCATGTGCCACATCTGGTTTCATATCGCCTCCTTTAAGAAAATACTCCTCATTTGTCATTTCACTTCCAGGTATACTAAAACATTTCTTCTCTATTTCTGTTAATATCATGTCGTATTTCTCCCTTAAAGCACCAGAGTAATTTCATCAAGTAACACCGGACAAACACTTTACTACTTAAATATTACAAAAACTCGCCTAAGGGAATAAGGCATATTGTCGCACCACATAGTGACTAGAGCAATTACTTCGCTTCTCCAACCCTCATCACACGGCAAAACACACTATCAACTATCATATTGATTTTACAAAGAAAAAACAGAAACATCTACAGCCAGTTCCACCTGAAGGCAATGTTGCCTGTGCAACAATATGTCCCATTGAGACTAGTTGACAGAGCCGGTCGAAAATGATAATTGAAAAGAAAATTTTCGCTTTCCCCATGGTGTTTCTCACTCATACCATGTATAATTTTCCACGAATCATATATAACAAAAAAGCCTAACACGTAACCAGATCAAATCGCAAACAAACCAAAGCAATTGTTAGTCAACATGATACGACACAATTTTTTACTTCTGTTTTTTGCTATTTTCTTGCTTTTTGGCACCTCACTGGCCGGTACCAGCGTAGCAAATTCATTCCCATTCCGAATGGTAAATCCAGGAGACCCTTTACCGGCAATCACCCTCAGCGAAGCTCATACCGGCACAAACACAAACTTTGCTCGCTTTAAAAATCGTCCTTATATTTCAGTTTTTTGGGGTGCAGATGTTGAAGCCAAGAAAAATCGTTCGATTAAAGTTTTTACAGTAATTAATCAACTTCAACCCTTTCTTGTTGCAAAAAATATTCCGGTACAGCTGATCAATGTCCAAAATGACAGCGACACAATAATACAGGACGTTATTAAACAAGGCGCCCTTGCTGCTCCGGTTTTCATTGATCGTAACCAAAGCGCCTATAGTAAATTAGGAATTTTTGTATTACCTTCAGTATTGCTTGTAGATGGGCAGGGAATAGTTCGCGCCGGTATGGGCTATAGCCGCGATCTCGACATTATGCTTAAAGGAGAAATTGAAATTCTCCTGGGATCCAAGACCCGCGATACGCTAAATCATGAATTGCGCCCCGATATAGTTGAAGAACCTGATGATGTTAAATTAGCCAGGCGACATCTCCAGTTGGGGCATGTTTTGCAACGGCGTGGCATGACTGAAGAAGCCGTTAGAGAGACCAGAGAGGCTTTGAAGAAAAAACCAGGCATGGCTGAGGCCCATATTGCTTTGGGTTGTCTTTTAATTGAACTTGGACTAACCGAAGAAGCGAATCAGGCTTTAGGTAAAGGGCTGGAACTTGCCCCTGACTCGTTTAAAGGACAACTTTGCGACGCCAGGCTTCTTGCCGCAGAAGGCCAGACAGACGATGCCATGATGGACCTTAAGGCCCTGCTCCTCAGGCATGCAAGAAGCCCTGAACTACACTACATTCTCGCCACGCTCTATGAACAACAGGGAGAATCCAAACTCGCCGCCGCTGAGTTCAAAAAAGCATATGAATTACTGCTAAGACAGGAAACTCTCCATGAATAGCAGTGGGGTGAACTTTTACAAGGAAACTTTTTACTCACTTATGAAACCTTACTCTCCTAACAGACAAAAGGTCCTCCAATCTGTGCTTTTTTTATCTCTTCAGCTGCTTGCTTTCTTTCTGATTTTTCCTGCACTGGTCAGTGCCGGATCGATGAAGGTCCTTACCCCAAAGCCTGATTCAACAATTTTCGCCCGATCCCCTTTGACACATATGGTCATAGAGTTACCGGTTACTACCGACTTACAAAGAATCAAGCTAGGCACCAAGGAAGAGGACATCCTTCCCAACATCATTAAACAACACAACGGGATGACCTATCTCCACTACCGTTTACCCCTAAAGACAGGCAAGAATACATTTTACCTCAGTCCGGGCAAGCAGCAATTCAACCTTCGCTATAAACCATTACGCACCTTGCTTAACGCCAACTTTGACGATCCGTCGGTTTACCTGTATCACCGGAAAGGATCAATGAAAAAAGAATGCCGCCCCTGCCATGACGTAAATACCCTCCCAAAGGACAAGATGATCGTGGCCTCCCCGTACGGCAAAGTCTCTCCTGCCTGTTATAGCTGCCACAAAGCCATTTTCCAGGAAAGCAAGTGGCAACACAGTCCGGCTGCAAACCTGATGTGCGAGACCTGCCACGCAAAGAAAAAAGACGTGGGTCTGATTTCAGTCATCATTGGCAAGGATACAACTCTATGCTATCGCTGTCACCTGGTGAAAGGACGAGTGTGGGAAGGAATGAAGTATATACATGGACCGGTGGCTCTTGGTGTCTGTTCAGTTTGCCATAATCCCCATGGTGATGCCTACCGTTTTCAATTATGGGCCGATGGAAAGGGTGAGTTATGTGTTACCTGTCATGCTGACAAGCAGGTACTCTATGATGAGAACTCCTCCATCACTGTCCACGGAATAATCAAAGGAGGTGGCTGCACTGCATGCCACAATCCTCACGCATCTGATGAACGCTTTCTTCTCACTATGCCCATCAATGAACTATGCATTAGCTGCCATAACAAGTATGAAGGTATAAAAACAGGGCACCCTGTGGGCGGGCATCCACTTGCCGGAGATCGTGACCCGCGGCGTAAAGATCGGGAATTTGCCTGTACCGGCTGCCACAACCCCCACGGGTCAAAGTATAAATATCTACTCATCGGTGATATTCTTGGCGGTCATATATGTACCAAATGCCACCGGTAAGTATATTAAAAATCGTGCGTTTAACCAGTGCCTCTATAATGACATTGCTTTTCACCGGGCTCATTATCTCCATGAGCTCCCCGGCTCTGCTGGCTGCCGGCGGATCCTCCCGTGTCCCTGATGCTGCGCTAGAAAAAACCGAGACCAACTGGTACGTCCCTGTGCGCCTGGTGTCTCTTATCACCAAAGACGATCAAGGCAAACCTCTGCGCTTTCCCTCCACCCTGTTTTCTGATCCAGTGATGTCTGAAATATATGTGATAACCGGGGGACAGGGCCGGATCATAATCTACGGTGACAATTTTTTCCCCATGGTTTCCCTTGGGAAAGGACGTGGAGTGGACAGCCCGCGCGGACTGCATGTTGACAGTGACGGTCGCCTGTTTATCTGTCAGGGAGACAGCGCAAAAAGTCCGCCCCGCTTAACCATCCTCAATGGTGCCCTTTTCAAACAACAGGAAATATTTATGTCTGATATTCCTGATGCTGAAAATTTTATTCCCCAGCGCATTGCCAGGGGGCGTAATGGCACCCTGTATCTTGCCGGCTTAAACTACCGCGGCATCCTGATATTGGACAAAAATGGCAAATTTCTTCGTTGGCTGATACCGGAGGACAAAATCTGGAATGCGCCCACTGGAGATAAGACCCAGTTCACTCAGGCAGCCATCGAAACAATGGAAAAAAACACTGAAGGCTCACCGGGCCATGAGCAAGAGCCCCAGGAAGAAATCCTGGAAGACGACACCATCTCTCTGCCACCGGAGTTGAGTCCTGAAATTGGCAGATTAATTGATGGAGATGATGAAAAGGTGTCTATCGGGCCTGTTCAGATCTCCGATCTCACCACAGACAGTGATGGACATCTCTACCTGCTCAGCGAGGAAACCGGTAAAATTTATGTTTACGGAGCAGACAACGAGCTTCTTTTCACTTTTGGCAAAAAGGGCGGATCATCGGGGAAATTAAGCCGACCCCGGGGTCTGGCTTTAGACCCCAATAAAAGATGTGTGTATGTTGTTGACTATATGCGCCACACTATTTTGGTTTATGACCTTTCCGGCCGCTTTCTTTTTGAGTTTGGCGGTATGGGACTTGCCCCACGCTGGTTTAATTTTCCGACTGACGTTGCCGTGGATGCTCAGGGAAGAGTCATCGTGGCGGATCTCTTTAATCAACGAGTTCAGGTTCTTGAACTTGAATTCCCCCCAAGCTATCCCCTGTTTTCCCCTTCCTCCAGTCAATTTCAGCCCAAAACTCGGAAATAACCCCTAAGCACTGCTGTCAATTATTTATCCGGTGGATACTTATAGAGTTTCCGTTGCAGCGTTCTCCGATGAATACCAAGGCGCCGGGCTGTCTCTGAAATGTTACCATCGCAGTCCGCCATGATGCGGTTGATATGTTCCCATTCAGTTCTGGCCAGGGAAGGAGCTTCAAAGTCTTCCGGTTGCTGTGGAAGATTCACTTCAGGTTCTCGACTAAAGGCACTGAGAATATCTCCCACATCCGCAGGCTTCGGCAGATAATAGAGAGCCCCAAGCCTGACGGCATCGGTGGCGGTGGCAATACTGCCGTAGCCGGTAAGAACAACAGCCTTTAAGGCCGGATGTATCCCCAACCCAACTTTGATTACTTCCAGGCCCGATTTACCAGGCATCTTGAGATCCACAACGGCCATATCAGGCTTTTCACTCTTAATAAGAGCAATCGCCTCATCATAGTCCGCTGCAGCATACACAAGAAAGCCACGCTTCATAAAGGCCTTAACCAATCGCTCCCTGAAATAATCCTCATCGTCAACTATTAAAATACTATCCATATTACCCACCTATTTCCCTGTTAAACACGACCAATTTTATAAGTTTACGGCTGGTGTTTAAAACCTACCAGCACTAAAACAAAATATGCAATAAACAAGCCAGGGAAGCATCAAGGTGATTCCTTGACAATTATTGGCTGAATTTTTTCCTTAGCAAAACCAAGAAGAGCTGTTGTGCCCGTACCCAGCGAAGAGCTTAGTTGAAACTCACCGTCAAAACGGCGGGCAATCATCTTGGTCAAATACAAACCGAGCCCCATGCCCTTACCTGGAGCCTTGCTGGTAAAAAATGGATCAGTTGCCCGCTGTAACGACTGTTCGTTCATACCAACGCCCTGATCACGAACCTCAAAATAAATATGCGTATCATCCTGACTACACGTGAGAATAATACTACTGTCAGCATGCGGAGAGGCATCAATGGCATTCTTCAATAAGCCCCGCAATGTCCGGCGAAAAATTCGCAAGGGCATGGTTATCGATAGGACACCAACAGTATTGATGAATTGAATATTGCGTACATGTTCAAGATTTAGCAGTGTGACAATTTCAGTTATCATCTCAACAAGGTTGAATGTCTCATCCGCTTCGCCTAGATGCTCTCCGGCACCGGCAGCCATCTGGAATAAAATTTCCTTGCATCGGTCAATCTGCTCCCGGATGAGCATGGTGTCATCAATAATGTCCTGATCACCACCATGGTCCTTAAAATGATGCAACATTTCCCCTGAAGCGATGGCAATTGTTGACAGGGGGGTAGAAAACTCATGGGCAGCTCCGGCTGCAAAAGCAGCAAGGGAGGTAAGTTTTTCATTCTGCCGTCTATCCTCCTCCAACTGACTAATAATTTGCTGTTGTGTTTTAATCGCTGTCCTGATTCTGATAACTATAAATCCCACCAAAACAGTAGCCACGGAAAAAACCACAAAAGTCAGATAAGTATAGGTAAGCAGATGCCCCTCAACCATCTTGACAAAATTCAAGAAAACAATGAGCTGCTGCCCCTGGCCAAACATTTCTGATTTTCCAAAAGCTGACACCGTCTGCTCGTCAATCAACCGCGGATCAGAAAGAAAGAAAAAAGCAGCATAACAGCAAATAGCAAACACAGCTAATCCATATGCACACCTGCTTCTAAGAAGAACTCCACCCATAACCACATATACCAGATAGAGAACAGTAAACGGATTCATGGCACAGCCAATCACACTAAAAAGAATAGTAAGAAAAAACACGTCAACAAACATGACGAAAGCGGGCACATGACACGGCAAACCGATGCTGCGGCGGGACCAAAAATAAAGAGCTACATTACTGATTAAGATTAAAGAAATAAGACTCAAGGAAAAGGGGTAGGATAGTGCCACTTCAAAAACATTGACCGCAACGTAAAGAAGTACCACTTGACTGACAACAGAGACCCAACGAAACCGCAACAGCCAGAATATGGCAATTTTATTGGCTGAATTTTCATTTTGCCAATTGACAAAATGAGGTACGCAAAGTGACATACAAACTCCTCATCACAAAAGAAAAAACTTCAGGGTCAATGATCTATTTCCGGACAGACACCCAACTAACTGAAAACAAACAGCAATAAAGAGGAAAGTCTATGTTATCATCTCCATCTTATCCAATGAGGCGGCCGATAGTATCCCATACATTAAACAAAAAACCCACCATTTTTTAAACGTTACAACCTGATTATTTTCACCGACCCTTTCATTTCCTAAACAAACTTACGGCTTAGCAAAACTTTCCTAAAACAAATAAAATGCACGACAAACTCATCAGAAACTGACTAATTAATGCCCAGAAACTGACGCCCACATCAAACAAATAAATGAATTCGCCCTTTTAAGTCCCACTGGCCTTCACCATAAAAAAACATGCAATATTAATTAGTTAACACTTCACTTGATTTTTCCCCCGCCCCCCCCTGTGAAGTGGCATCCATTATGCTCTTAGGCATACGAGTAGCGAAATTTGCTGTACCATCGGCCATGAAGTGCTACGCCAGGAATCAACTTCATAATCACCTTTCAATAAAAGCAGGCACCTAGTGAAAGAAATCATTCTCAAAGCCCAATCCGAACTCAGCCAAAAACTTGGTGTTTCAGTAGACAATCTTCAATTTGTCGGGATGCAATCAATTACTCAATCAAATTATGCATACATGCCCCTGTTCAACATTCTAGATAAAAAGTCAAAATTGTATATGACTACACGGGCTGCACATGTCTTTTTCAAACATGACAAAACGAATGACACATTCTCACAAATCACGTTCAATGCTTCACTCGAAACAGCGGAAGACTGACGTAAATACCTTGCCATATATAACCAAGATCAAAACAGGGAGGGTGCGACAATTGACCACATACACAACAAGCCATAGTTAGTTTATATTATTAAAAAAATATCAAAAATCTTTCCGTTTTTCCGACTTTCCGGACAACATTTTACAAATTCCCGGAATAAAATACGGTTCAAGGTTTTTTTTATCTCTTTTTTTATAACATTAAGACCAAATCAGAGGGGTGCGACAATTCACCACATCCCCATTGAGCCAATGTTTGCTTATATTATTAAACAATAAAAAAAACTTTCCGCTTTTCCGACTATCCGGACCCTGTCGTGCAATTTTGCGGAATAAAATACGGCTCACGGTTTTCTTTTTTTATCTTTTTTTTATAACATTATTATTGACGAATATTACCCAAAAAACAAACTGACTAAAACGGGCATAGATTCTGCAAGTTTACTAACATGAAAGATCGGGAATCTATTTGAGCCTCTCCTTGCATATTTGGGAGAGCGAAAAGAAGTAAAGATTAATTTTCATGGGGAGAAGAAAATGAAATCAAAAATAGCTAAAAAGGCTTTACTGTTCAGTATTGTCGCTGTAACGAGTGTCTGCCTGGTTCCATCATTTGTCAACGCTAAAGCTGAAGGAGTTTGTTCTGACTGTCACACCATGCATAACAGCCAGGATGGTGATACAATGTTCGGAGATGCAACCGCCTATGGAGCATTGACAAATGGTGGTTGTGTTGGTTGTCATACAGGTACTAATGACGGTGGCAATATTCCTTATGTTATGTCCTCTACAGCAGATTATGGCACCAACGGAATCGACGGTGACACCTTGGCTGGTGGTAATTTCAGGTGGGTTAGTGAAGGTTCAGACACAATGGGCCATAATGTTCTCGGTATTGTTACCGGACAAGATCCCAACATGCCTTCCTTTGCCCCTCCAGGCTGGAATGACACCTTCACAGACGAAAGAAACAATGCAATTAGTGATGACGATTGGGCCACGCAGTTGAACTGTGCAGGAGCAAACGGTTGTCATGGTGATCACACCGCCACAAATGACTGGGACGCTGTTTCCGGTTCTCACCATGCTGATGACTCCGCAATTCTCGGCACTTCAGTGGCAAACAGTTTTAGATTCCTTGATGGTATTTTAGGACTTGAAGACAGTGACTGGGAATTTCAACCCAACGCTGCCTCTGAGCATAATCAATATTTCGGTGTAGACAAAACTTCTGACCTGCTGGATGGGACCACAGACAAACAAACCATCAGTTATCTATGTGCCCAATGCCATGGAAATTTCCATTCCGGTGCTGGTAATCTTGGAGCCGTTGATGTTGATGCGGTTGTTGAATCTCCCTGGATTCGCCACCCCACCGACTATGACATGGGCAACGTACAAGCAAAGGATGACTATAAAGGCTATGGCGTTGAAGGTGTTCACACTTACAATCTTGTTGCTCCAGTGGGCAGCGAAGTTGTCACTGCTGTGCTAGGAACAGTCTACAACAGTGCAGGTGATGCCATTGTAACCTGTATTTCCTGCCATAGAGCCCATGGCACCCCGAATGACGATCTGCTCCGCTGGAACTATGATACATGTAATTCAGGAACAGACAATTCATTATGTGGTTGTTTTGAATGCCATACCACGAAAGATGCTGGCTAATTCACGTTCTCTGAAATAACTTTACGGTTCGCAAACAACTTATTTATCCTTCCCTCCAGAAGAGTTGTTTGTGAGCCGTTTTTTGTAACAGCTCAGGAACAATCTTAAATGAAACGCTTCCTTCCTCAATACGTTTTCACCCTACTTTCTGTTGTATTTACCTTTTTTGTTTTTTTAGCTCAAGGCCCATTTGCCCTAACTGTCCATGGAGCAGAACAAGAAGGTGTTATTCGGGTGGTTTCTCCGCCCAGTAAAAGTCTTGTTACCCAGAACAAACTCTTTCTTGCCGGTGTGGTTGAAGGAACATTGGTAAAAGAAATCACCATTAAAGGAGTTAAGCTTGCCGCCAAAAAAGGCTTGGTGAAAGTTGAATCTGGGGCTTTTGGCACCCAGATTACCCTGAAGAAAGGAATGAATGAAATCACTCTGAGCGCAGGATCCCTGGAAACTCAAATCAAAGTTTTTTATCAATCGGACAGTACAGCAAAAAAATCCCAACCGGATGGGTTCATTCCCTTTTTTGTCCATCAGAATCCCGACACTCTTGACTGCAAAGAGTGTCATCGGTTGCGGCGAGAAAAATTTGATTATAAAAAAATAATACCGGCCAAGGCAAGTTGCGCTACCAGTGAATGCCATCCAAATTTTGCCAATGAAAAACATGTGCATGGTCCTATTGGCGCTGGAATTTGCATCTCCTGCCATAATCCCCACGGATCATATTTCCCATTGCAACTTGCCCGCTCCGGAACTGATCTCTGTTTTGTCTGTCATCAGAACAAAAAGCAAGAATTTAACTCAAAGGTTGTGCATCCTCCCCTGGAAGAAGGATGCCTTGACTGCCACGATCCCCACCAATCCCAGAGACGTTTTCAGCTGAAGGGAAAAGAAGGTGCGGTGAGTACCCTTTGTTATATGTGTCATGAAGACAGTATTTTTACCAAAAAACATCAACATGGCCCGGTGGGTGTAGGTGATTGCATTGCATGCCATAACCCCCATGCCTCTAACCACGAAAATCTCCTCCGTGCCCCAACAACTGGTGGCGAAGTATGTCTCACCTGCCATCAGGATCGACAGGATGATTTTAACAAAAAACAGGTGCATTCGCCGGTGGCTGATGACTGCAGCCTTTGCCATGACCCCCATAGCGAAGCGAACCGTTTCCAACTTTATAAATCTGAAAACGAAATGTGCGCGTCCTGCCATCAGGAAATAAATAAAACCGTGTATGATGACATAAAAAATGCCCGTTATCCGCACAAACCAGTTGATGAAGGACAATGTACAGACTGCCACAGCGCCCATTCTTCCGACGTAACGCCTTTACTGAAAAATTTTCCTGAACAGCTCTGCACCAGTTGCCATGAAGAGCTTGCCGATCATTTGGCTGAATCATCCTACAAACATGGCCCGGTTCAAACCGGTGATTGCGCAGCCTGTCACAAAGTCCATGGGTCAGAATTTGCAAAACTATTAATCAGATACTTTCCCCCTGATTTTTACTCTGAGTATGAGGTGGAGAATTACGCTCTCTGTTTTGGCTGCCATAATCAGGATGTCGCTAAAAAAAAATACACAACAAAATTGACAAACTTCAGAGATGGCAACTATAATCTTCATTACTTTCATGTGAATATGGAAAAAGGCCGAACATGTACTGCCTGTCATGATGCGCATTCAAGCAACCAGGCACGCCATGTCAGAATTGAAGTCCCTTTTGGATCTTGGTCTTATCCGATTCAACTGACAAAAACTGAAACCGGGGGCACCTGTGTTGTTGGCTGCCATGCGCCAAAAAGCTATGACCGCCAAAAGGCGCAGCTGGATAAAGGCAAATAATTTTTTTTGGCGGCAGAGCTTGAACATTTGCTTCAGCTTATAACACCTTATGTTTTGATAAATTGAACAAGGAGAGCTTACATAAAAACATTCGACTGCTAATATGCACAGTTATCTTTTTTTTTGGTCACACTTTGTGGTGTTCGGCAACCCCGGTCAGCTTTACCGGTACTGTAACTCATTCCCACAAAGAAGATGGAGAAGATATCACTTCTATTGACCAGAATACGACGCTTAATTTAGATCAGCAGCTGACAACAGTCATGCAACTTACAGAAAACATCCGCTATAATTCATCATGGGAAGGATCAACTAATACGGAATCCATTGCCCCTACTCTCTCTTTACTTATCAACAACGACATATTCGACTTTGATTTAACCGGTACTGCCACCAATAGAAGAACAACCGATGGTCCAAATAGAAACAATCATTCCTGGGAAAGCCGTATAAACAGCACCTGGGATAAGATTTTATGGCCAGAACTGCAGTTTATTTATGGACAAAGTTATGCTGAAGACGACCAAAAACCACAGGTAATTGATTTTGAATCTTCTCACACCGGATTTGACGTTGACTGGAATATCCTGGTTGCAGATATTTTCTACAGCTACGACGACCAAACGAGCGAAAACCTGGTAACACAAAGTGAAGGATCAAACACCAGTCAGGTTGCCCGTTTTGACACTCAAAAAAGCTTCCTTGACAGGGCCATCGATACGACGTTTTCTTACCAGTTCAGCACCACAACTCGTGATTTTTCAGCAAAGGTCAATACCAGTGGCTTTGTACTTGAACCTATAGTAATTAACGAAAGCAGAGGGGCAAACGACTACGACGATCCTCCTCAAGATGTTGATTGGAATGCAGATCTTGTTTCTCCCTTGCCTGAAGTTTTAAGAGACGAGATTTATCATCTCGCTATTGAAACACTGGCTGATGCCCCCAATGTCCTTTATCTCTATACTGATGAGGATCTCACCGACGAGGCCCATCTTTTCCAGTGGCAAGTGTACACCAGTGCTGATGGCATTAGCTGGACAAGGGTCACCCCAGATGCTACTCACACTTATGAAACCCTGCGACAACGATTTGAGGTGACATTGCCCACTGTTACACAGCGCTACACCATGCTTGTTGAGCAACTGGTTCCCACTACTGTTGATTTTTCAATTATCAACATTGAAGGCTATAAAAAGGTGGTAGGAAATATTGGAGATACTATCACAAACTCCACAAAGACTGACACTCACCAAACAAATGCTTCTGTCAGTTGGCAATTAAACCCTGATTTGACCTTTTCTTCCATTTTTTCATTTGAAGAGGGAAAGGGAGATGATTTTGATTATGATGAGATCAACACCAACAGCAGTCTGGCTTGGACCCCAACCGAATTCATCTCAACCAGTGCAAACATTGGAGAAACCCGTGACGATCGCAGCGACGAAGCAGAATCCATTAAACGCAGTTATGGTCTCTCCCTGTCAACACAAATCCTGCCCACCCTGGACATTAACTCGGCAGTAACCCGGTCTGATGACTATGAAGATGGAAACAAGATAAGCACCCGCTACAATTATTCCATCCTCACATCCGCCATACTTTTCCCTGACTTAAATGCCACCCTTGATTTAGGCTATCTGACCAACAAAGATGAAGAGAGTGGTGACACAAATAAGGATTTCAACTCTAACCTTATCCTCACAGCTCGGTTATTTCCTGATCTCACAGCTACTCTGGAAGAAAAATATACAGAATCACGAAGCACTGACGTAAGTCGAACCACCGGAAGCAGAATTATTCTTTCCTGGCGACCATCAGACATTTTGTCAGTAAATACCAACTGGAGCAAAGAGTGGGAGAACGGTGAAGGCCAACCGGATCGGTATAATATCACCATTGGAATGGCACCAACTTCCAAAGTGCAACTTAACATGGCCTATAGTCACTCGGAAACAAATGATAGCTACTCCCTCTCAACAAACTGGCATATAAATGATATTTTCACAGTCTTTGCCGGCGCCAACTACAAAGACCCGTCCACCGGCGATGCGTTCATCTATCAGACAATGCTTACTGTACGGTATTAGCAGGGTCATAAAAGTGCCTAAAGTAAAAAGGAAGACACAATGATACTCAAAAAAATCTCACTGGCCTACCTGGGCTCAATATTGCTACTCTCCCTTCTTGTCACCGGTTGCACTGGAAACTCCCATGTACAGCATTTTCTACGCGAAGAGGTTGCCCTTGATTTTGTCAAACGTGTTGCCGTGCTGCCCCTTCAAAACAACACTAAGGAAGATTTTTCAGAAGAACTTGCCCGGGATGTGTTGACAACCCAGGTGCTGGCCCTGGGGCTTTTTGATGTGGTTGATACCGGTATTGTTGATTCTGTTCTTCGAGAAGAAGGGCTACAGCCCGGAGCTCCACTCAATCTTGTCTCCATGAAACGTATTGGCAAACGACTTGATGTACAGGCCATCATCACAGGGTCCGTTGATTTGGCAGGGGATAAACGTCAGGGGTCAATAATTTTTCCCGAAATGGCATTAACTTTAAATTTAGTGGAAACCACTTCCGCAGTTGTTCTCTGGCAGGCCAGCGGTCACCGGGACGGCAACTCCATGATCGGCAGGCTTTTCGGTTTAAAGTCAAGTGATAGCTTTAAAGTGGCACTGGACCTGGCCCATGACCTCCTGACCACTATTCCATTGTCCCATGGTGAAGAGCAAATTGCTCTTGAAGTGGAACCAGCACCACTAAAAACTAAAAATTAAACAAAGATATTTGATTTCCGCAAAGAACACGAAGTGTTTCATTTTTCACCCTTGTTCTTTTCATGTTCTTTGTGTCAGAAAATGAAACAACATTATGCCCTATCATAAAACAACCATACTCATTCTTGCAGCCCTGCTGCTTTTTTGTTCAACTGGATGGGCTGCCACAATGGCAGTCTTTCCGGTGGAGGATTTGAGTCAGGGCAATAATGGGGTAAATTTCGAGTTTAGTGAATTTATCAGCCATTCACTGGAAGAAAAAGGGTTGGATATCGTGCCCATGGACCAACTTATCTCATTTATGGCCAGGAAAAGAATTCGTCGGCTGGGCTATCTTGATTCCGGCACCATGCATAAACTCTCAGTGGACCTTGGCGCACAATATATTGTCTTTACCACCATTAGTCAGCTTGAAGAAGAAAATGATCTCTCACTGGGACTTATTATACAAATCTTACGCACTGCCGATGGGGCGCTTATCTGGTCAAAATCCCAGGCTTTGAGTTGTTCTGACACCCGGCGCATTTTGGCAGTAGATGAACCACAATCTGTTCATGATCTGCGCTTATATCTTGCTGATGATCTGTTTGCCGGTTTTTCGTTTGACCATGTCCCGCATACCGATCATGAGCCGGGTGAGGTCATCATTGAAGAGGTTGAAATAACTCCTCAGCATGCCCAACCCGGTACTGAGGTGACCTGCACCATCACGATAAGCCGCAAGGATGCTCCAAACTCTCCGATTAACTGTTTACTTGCGGTGGAGGGTAATGACTATTATAAAATGGATCCCTATCGTAAATCAAAACTCAGAGCATCATGGTTTGCTTCTAATAAAGAGGGCAGTAAACCAGTTAGCCTCATTATTGAATTCGCGTCTGACAAAAAAATAATGTACTTGGGCTCCTATGCTGTTGATAACACACCACCGGAAGTTGACATACGCCTCAAAGGAATTGAGCTTGATAAGCGTATAATTTTCGGCAACAAATTGCCTATTATACCGATTTGGAAAAAAAGGGAACCCTTGAGTAAATGGCAAATCAGTATCATTAAAAAAGGAGGAAAGGTCGTTCTTACCAATGAAGGAACCGGTGCCCTCCCCCCCCGTTTTGATTGGAAAGGGCAAAGTAAAGGTGGAAATACGGCAGAGCAAGGAACGTACCTTGTGCGCCTGCAGGTGTGGGATCTTGCCTTAAACCTGACAAGTGTCACCCATGAGGTAGAGTACCATCGCGCCTCCCCTAAACCTAAAATACAGGCTTCTGTTATTGGAGACAAACTTGTTGTCACCCTGGACTCCCAGAGAACAATCCCTGTAAAATGGTGGTCAGCACGCATTCTCTTTTCAGACGGCGAGACTTTGGTCGAGGAACAGGGAGATCGTATCCCAGCTGAAATTATCCTTCCTGTAGCTGGCCAGGATGAGAAAAGAACCATGGAATGCCTGGTTGAATACCGTGATGTGCTCGGCAACATGGGCAGAAAAAAAATTACAGATCTGCGGCAACTGCTAATCGGCGAATTGCTGGACATCCAGGAAGAGAAAATTGAGGATGAGTGGCTGGAGACCTTTTAAAAAATTGCTGATGCGATATGCAGTATTGGTATTGTTTCTTAACCTGATTACCGCCTGTGCAGCTCCACTGCCAGAGTTGCAACGATTTGTCTCTGACACAGAGCCAATCTGCAGTGTGGCGGTACTGCCCTTTGTTAATGACAGCAAATTCGACCAGGGAGAAATAGTGGTGCAACGCATTATGGTTGCAGGGCTCACCGAATTTCCAGGGTTGAAGATCGCCGGTGAAGGTGATGTACGCAAGCTTTATCCGGAATTACGTATTTTCCCTGGAGAGCAACCAGATATTAAGCAGATGCAAATTATCGGCAGCCGTCTTGAGGTACAGGCCCTTATTGCCGGAAAAATTGTAGAGATGTCCCAGGAGACTAAAGACGGGGAAATAAACCCTGTTCTGGAAATTCATTTGCAGGTTTTTGATGCTCAAAGCGGTCAAACTCTCTGGACGACTTTCCACCGACGTGATGGTCATGATTTCAGAAAATTGATGCACTTTGGCCTTATTAATACAGTGAGCGAACTTGCTAAGATAATGGCAGAGGAAATATACCTAGAATGGCAAAACGAAGGATTTGCACTATGCGAAAAATAATAACCCCTCTTCTGGGTTTACTGCTGTTTTTGACAGCTTCAGTTACAACACTCCATGCCTGGACATGGGGACCGGAAACAGTGACCACAATCAATGGTCAGAAATTCACCACCGAAGACGTGGAAAACTGGTGGAAAAACTGGAAAGAGCAAGACACGCCTTTCCCGGACAGTGCCACTCCCTACGAAAACTGGCACTTGATGGCCCAGGAGGCTCTCAGTATGGAGCTTGACAATGAACCATCATTTAAGCATAAAATTGATGTTTTCTTGAAGGCCCGCACCCTGCTTGTCTATCGGGGCGAGGTGATTGACTCGCAAATCACCATTTCCGAGAAACAACTTTGGGACAGTTATGTGGAAAAATACACCCCAAGCCTTCGTTTACAAATATTTTACTTTAATGACCGCAAGCAAGCTGATAGCGCCTACTCTTCTCTGTTATCAGTGGAAGGTGATCAGAATTTTGCCCTTATTTCCGAGGAAATGAATAAAAAGCAGCAAGGCTCTGTTTTTTATCAAGAAAAAATCATCCG
>PJEL010001982.1_pt1 | contig 19472 bp, 22 predicted proteins | sample 1853271 | NCBI WGS metagenome assembly PJEL01 (sample SAMN08108733, study PRJNA415343) | Invertebrate metagenome, whole genome shotgun sequencing project. | host: Globobulimina | place: Sweden: Gullmar Fjord | collected 2015-08
AAACCTAGTTGAATTAACAATAGATGGATATCTATATACTAATATAGCAGTTAGTGGTGGCGTATGGTCACTACAAACAACAGAAATACTAGGTGGTTCACCAAGTCCAGGAACAGAATATCAAGTAACTACGATACAAAAAGATCTAGCAACTGGATTAGTTAGTCCATTAGATGTTACTGGTATTTTCATTATATCAACTTCAACTAGCGTTACATTCGATCTATTTGATTCGTATGGAGATGGTTGGAATAATGGCTATATGTATTTAGAACAAGAAACTAGTCCAAATGTATGGACAGCAATAGACCTTCCAAACTATCAAATATATGGAAAGTATTCTAATGCAGCATACACTGGAGCCTTTTTAACATACTGGGATAATGGTAATCCTCCTACTGGAACGACTGGTATGAAATTTGAAGAATACGATCCACTAGTAGCACCTCCTAATTCACCAAATAGATCATGGTTACAATTAGTAGATACATACATCTTTGACCTAGATCCTGGTAATTATAGATTAGTTAGTGGTGCTAGTGGTAGTTTTGCAACTGAAAGAAGTGCACTAGTAAAAGAAACCGTAGGTGGTGCAACTATTACAACAATTCCTAGTCAACCATCATGGCAACCAGGAACTGTATTAAACGGAGGAACATTTACAATAGTTTAAAAAAATTAGAAACAAACATATATTATGAGTTTAACATTAACAAATCAACAAATCAATCAAACATACCAAGGTTTAATTAAACTTGGTCAGAGTGTTGCGATTAGTGCTACTGAGGATGTTCTATCGGATGGTCTAGGAAACGATTCTACACTTTCTTTAGGAACAACTTCAGCAAGTTTTACAGGCACTCTAGATCTTTCTGGTGCAACGGTAACAGGAATCTCCGTTGGAGGTTTAATATCAGGAACTGGAACTAATTCAATGGAATCAGGCGGAACACTAACTACAACCCCTGCAAATGCAAGTGGAGTTGCATCGATTGCACTTGGTAATGCCGCGAGAGCAGAAGCATCTAACGCAACTGCCATCGGAAATTCCGCGGAATGTTTAACAAGTGATTCTATTGTCATAGGTAATTCATGTAACAGTCCAAGTGGACCGGCAGTAGTCATAGGACGAAGTTCAGAGGCAAGTGGATCAGTAACAACTGCCATCGGAAATTCTGCTTCAGTTTTAGCAGATCAATCAATTGGTATATCTGGTGAAAACTGTACCGTAACAAGTGGATCTTCAAGATCTGTAGTTCTCGGACGACAGGCAAGGTCAGAAGCACAGAACGCAATTGCAATTGGAAACTTTGCAAGAGTTAGATCTGGTGGAACTGCATCTATCTGTCTATCTTCAAGTTCAATTGCTGCATCAGATGTAACAGGAAGTAATGCATTAGTCCTAACTCCTGGAGAATATGGTGGTGTAACTACACAAGCACATGCTATTATACTAGGATCTAGAACACTATCTGGTTCCGCAGTTCAATCTGAAGCAGGAATTGCTATTGGTAGAGATGCACAAGTTAATGCTTCAGCCGACGGTGCCGTAGCACTTGGATCTGGAGTAGTCGCAGAAACAGCAAATACTACTACAGTAGCAATGTTACAAATTGCTAACTATGCTTCTATGAACTACGCAGACGATACAGCAGCAGCAACTGGAGGAATTCCTTTAGGTGGTGTATACCATACAAGTGGTGCACTAAAAATTAGGATTGCCTAATCAAAATTAAATTAAATATATAAACAAATACAACTAAACATTATGTCATTAATATTAAATACAAGAGCAAAAACTATCAACGGTATATCTGTTGACACAGCATACGGAAGAGTAGCAGCAACTGATTCATTCAAAGGTGATGCAATACAAGCATCTTTAGACTGGTATGCATCTGAAGAAGATTTCCTAGCAGGAAGAGATGCTATCTATTTAGAAGCAGAACCAACTACTTCATACTTTCCATATAATAGAGATCAAGAATCTAAAGATATTTTAGACCTAGCACATGAAAACTTTGTAGCAATCTATGCTGACAACGGTCTTTCAGTTACTAAAGTACTATAACTGAAACAAACTCATTAATTTGAGTATAAGTATAGTAGCAGTCTAATAGCTAAGTGGTATATTTCCAGTTATTATTTTTGTTCATTTTTTTTGATTTGGCTAACTTAGCTAGCTACTATTAAACAAAAACGATAGGTCTTTTTTAGTTGCTATATTATTATTCCTATCACAAAGTTTTTAAGCCCGGTTTCTCAATTCCGGGCTTTTTTTTGCACTTTTTTAAAATAATTTGCTTTTTTTACCTTTTTTCTGAAACTAAACGAATAGATATAGTATAACTATTGTAACAACGAAGTTACAAAAATTAAAATCAATTAAAATGAATTACACAAAAACAACAACAACAACAGATGCAATCCAAGAAATTACATCAGCAATCGAAAACGGATTCGACAAACTACGAGAAGGAGACTACTATGGAGATCCACTACCAGACAGTCTAGCAGATATCGCAAAGAGTCTAAGAATACTAAGTGGAAGAGAAGAACTAAAGTAAAACTAACGGAGAGCCTTCGGGCTCTCCTTTTAATATTAAAAAAATGACACAAGAACACAAAAACATGTTAGGTAAGCACCTTATTACATTAGGCTATAAGCTTACTAAAGATAAGAGTGGAAAGACGATAGACGATGTTATAGGCGACATGAAAAATGTATTCATACAAATCAAAAAATTAAAAGAACATTATGGAAAACTGGAAACAATTTAGACAATCAAAAAGATTTACATGGTACGTATCAGACTATGGTAAAATTAAAAAAGTATCTCTTATTACAGATCCAAAGAAAAAGAACTGTGGTAGAGAATGGATGGTTACTCCATCTGTAACTGGTGGTAATGAAAGACAAGGAGGTTATTTAGCCTTATCTAGTAATTGGATGGACAAATACGTACATAGAATAGTTGCAAAAGCTTTTTTGCCTAATCCTAAAGGTAAAAAAACTGTTAACCACAAGGATGGTAATAAGCTTAATAATCATGTAGATAATTTAGAATGGGCAAGCTATTCTGAAAATATGCAACATGCAATTAAAACTGGTTTAATACATTATACATCAATGACGCCAGAAGAAAAAGAAAAAAGAAAAAGAGAAAGAAGAGAAAGATATAGACAAGCAGCAAGAGAAGAAAGAAGAAAAGTAATGTATGCTAGATGGTCTCCTTTTTTACTATTAAGCGATCTTACAATCAACGAACAAAGATACATTAGACTTAGAATGGAAAACTGTAATATTCCTACCATTGCTAATAGGATTGGCATCGAAATGAATGAAGTATATAAGCTAAGACATATTATACAAAAGAAAAAAATGAAACAAACTGGGAACTACAACATATTAAAGTTGTACTAATCTAACCCCTACATACTATAGTGGACACAGAAGCTTCTCCACTTTAAATTGCTTCCAAACTTCAGTTGAAAGAGCCTTGTTGGATCAGGTAACTTAAATGTTTGACATAGCCTCGGTGTATTCTTGTAAATTCTTACTGTGCCGGCAACTGAGATACTAGTCATCCGATAACTAAAAATTGAATTTACTAAGCCGGCACAAAGTACTTCAGAGACTGAGAGAAAAGACTTGGTTTCTTAAAGGTACTATCTTTTTGGGTTATTAATTAAACCTAAAAAAGAAGACCTTTAAATAGAAACTACCATCCGTTGCTTAGCAACGATGAGGATGATGCTTGCATCAGCCATTAAAAAACGTATATATAACCTATAACAAAAAACACCATGGCTAAAAGAAAAGATTTTAGGATATTATGCTGGATTCCTACAGCAGTAAAGGAAATAGTTGACGAATTAAACGATAGAGAAATTCTACTATGTTGGTTAATCTATACTCTACATAAGCAAAGGAATCATTCAAATAGGGAATGGAATGATGTATACCATATAGCCAATAGTGATTTTCAAAACATATTAGGTTGGACGTCCTTTAAATACAAATGGAATGAAGCCTTAGAATCCTTAAGAAAGGTATTTAGAATAGGGCAAAGAGGAGGATATTGGGAAATACAATTTAAAGAAGAAGCGGTATACCATGATAATAATCCAAAAGGGAGAACAACACCTAAGTATGATTGGTATTACCTTGAAGACCCTCAAGCAATTGCTTTACATTTTTACATACAGGCTAAAATGTCTAGTGAAAGTTTACTTAGCGATTGGCATGAAGGTCAAGATATGAATGAATTCTATAGTAAGTCAAATTTACCTAAAGCTGCATACGGTATAATGAAATTTAGAAAAGACTTATATGAGAATAGTTAATCAAGATAAGGACTTAAGAAAAGTAGTATATGTACACTATATTAGAATATATGGTGACCATGAAATAGCTATTGAAGCTATGTCACAAGACTTAATAGAATTAGAGGCAGAAGAGCACTATGAACAGTGCGCTATCCTATTAGCCACAATACAAGAATATGCATAACTTTTTAACAGAAAGATACAACGACATAGTATTACTATCTAAAAAGATATGTAAATCAAACCCAGAACACGAAGAAGTAGCACACTTTGCTATAGACAAATTCTTAATGCATGAACGAGCACAAGAATTAGTAGACACAAATAAGGCCATGCAATTCTTAGCAGGAATTATACATAGAAGTTATTGGTCTACGACTAGTCAATATTATACAGAAGCTCATCAAAAAGGTAGAGTGTTTGGGTTTCCTGAAGGTTATCAACACGAAGAGTATGATATAGAATATAATAATGATGTAGATAATGCATTAGAAGCGATCGAGGGTATCTTAGAAGACATGATTGTAGAGTCTAAAGAACAATGGTATAGAAGTGTAATGTTTCAGCATTGGATTGAAGACCAAAACTATTCTGCAATTAGTAAAAGACTAAACATACCAAGAACTAGCGTTGCACGTGCAGTCAAAGAGGCACGAATACATATACAAACAACACTTAAAAATAGAGGAATAACTTATGAATTATGATTTAATAATAATATTAGCATGTTTTGGTGCAGTATTACAAGATGTACCACTATACGAAAGACTCCTACGATACTTTAAATTAGAGTTTAAGCCATTTAATTGTGCCTTATGCTTTACATTTTGGGCATCTATACCTATCTTTGTTTTTGCAGAAGGACCAATGGGTATATTTAATAGTATAGTTACAGCAGTTTTGGCGGAATTAATTAACAGAAAACTAAATACATTATGAAATTAGAAGATTACGTATGGTTGCAAGAACACGAAAGTTATATGCGTGTAAGCCAATTCATACCAAAACCAGATAGAAACAAGATATACGAAATCTATAATGCTATTACTGGCGAAAACAAAAAACCCAATAACTGTGGAAGGTGTTTAACAAATACCCTAAAGCGTGTTAGGTTTGAATACGAAAAATACGAAAATAAGTATGAAAATTAAAGAAGTAAAGATAGATGGCATTACATACACTGTAAGAGCCACTACAAACGAAGGCTTAAAGAAAGCTATTAAAGATTTTAAGAAAGCTGTAAAGAAATATCGTGATTCAGACGGTAACGAACCAAAAGAACCATTCGGACATGGCGTTTGAGAAAGGACAATCGGGTAATCCAGAAGGTAGAAAGAAAGGAAGCCAAAACAAATATACTAAGCAAACTAAAGAAGCGTTTGGTATGTTGTTAGCCGGCAATCTTGATAATCTATCAGCATGGTTAGAAGCTGTAGCAGCTGACGACCCAAAAGAAGCACTTAAAATTATTATGGCTCTTAGTGAGAGATTTGTACCTAAGTTAAGTCAACAAGCACTTACAGATGCAGATGGTGAAAATCTATTAAAAGGTATTAAATTTAACTTTGGACCTACTATAGAAGAAAAAGATGACAGCGACGGGGTTTAATCCTACAATAGCACAACAGGGATTCATAGACTTGGTTCTCCATTCAGACGCTAAATACTACACCTTAGTATCTAGCCGTCAAGCGGGGAAAACAATGTTAGGTATGAACCTACTTCTCTATTTTAGTATTAATAATGCAGGAAGTAAAGTAGCATTCATTTCACCAACCTATATGCAGGTTAGAAAAGTAATGGAAGAATTACACAATGCAATAGCCTTAGCAAAGATAACAAAGAAAGTAAACTACTCTACCTATGAAATACATTTCCATAATGGTTCAGTAATCTATTTTAGATCTGCAGATAACTATGATTCTTTAAGGGGTTATACATTCGATTACATGATTGCAGATGAAGCCTCCTATCTAAAAGAACAAGGATGGCGTGCCGCAATACAACCAACAGTCTTAGTAAGAGGAAAGAAAGTAATCTTAATGTCAACACCAAGAGGACAAGACTTCTTCTATGAAATGTATCAGTTAGGTCTTTCAGAAGATCACCCAAACCACCAATCATATAGAATGACATACAAAGGTAACCCCTTCGTAGATATGTTAGAAATAGAAGCAGCCAAGAAAACCCTACCACCAGCTATATTTAAAGCAGAGTATGAAGGAGAGTTTGTAGCAGGAGAATCAATGGTCTTTGAAAACTACACTCAATGTATGTTCGATAGATACCCACAACCTAAAGGTAGAGTTTTTGCAGGCATTGACCTTGGTAAAGAATCAGATTATACAGTTGCTACCTTCATTGACGAAAGCGGCCAAGTAGTAGATATTTACAGAGACAACAAGAAAGATTGGACCCAAATGATAGAAGAGATAATTAAGAGAGCTAAGAAATACAAAGCAACCCTAATGGTAGAAGCCAATTCAATGGGAACCGTAGTAATAGAACAAATTAAAAAGAAACACCAAGATACACATGCTTTTCAGACTACTAACAAATCAAAGCAAGAAATAGTAGAAGGTCTTATCTTAGATTTCCATGAAGAAGCCATAGGTATCCCAAGTCCCAAACTCATACCAGAACTCCAGAATGAACTTGATGTATTTGAGATGAGATACTCTCCTAAATCAAGATCGGTCATCTATGCCGCCCGAGAACCATTCCACGATGATATAATAATTAGTCTAGGGATTGCAAACTACAACCGTAAACAAAATAAGAGTTACGGTCAGTATGCGTGGATGGGCCAACGATAAGCTTTACTTTTTCTAATTAGACCTAAAATATATTTAATAGTATATGTTTGAAATTAAAATAGACAATAAGACACAGAAGTTTCCAAACAGACTAACAGTCGATCAGTGGATGAAGCTCGCCAAGTGGGATATTAAAGAAGACCACAATTGGCCAAGACTTATAGGAGAGTTATTAAACATAGATTGGAGAGACCTAACAGAAGTACCAAAGGGTCAACAAGAATTACTAATAGGATTCTTAGTAAGTCTAATGAATCAAAGAAGAGAGAGTAAGATGTTTGACCTAAGCCAATCAACCTTTGGCCAATGGGTAGACTTAGATATCTGGACTGCTGAAGGTTTTGACAAATCACTTAACAAGGCTCTTACAATCTTAGGTCCTACAGAGTGGGCAGACGAAGCCCTATGGAAAGTAGAGAAGTGGATAGATTATAGAACTTACATCTATAGACAGTATGCAGAACTATTTGGCCTTAGTGAAGATGAAGACGAATGGGAAGATGAAGATCAAGCACCTAGGTCACACCAAGACATTATAGCTAGTTGGTATCAGATCATCTGCAGTCTCGCAAGTGAAAACCTGTTATGGATAGATAGTATAACAGAACAGCCTCTCTTAGCCACTCTTAATTTCATGGCTCATCAAAAGAGAAAGCAAATAGCGGAGAACTTCGCAAAATTAAAGCAACAAAGAGAATATGAATTACAAAGAACTCGTAGATAGAATTAAGCAAGTAGTCTTCGACCACAAAATGTTAGTAGACTTTGGTTATGGCCAGATATCAGATATTAAGGTAAGGTCAGAAGGCGAAGGTGAAGAGAGTGGCGCAGACTACCCTTATTGTTTCTTAAACCCACAGCCACATGTTAGAACAGAGACAGAGATAACCTATAACTTTAACATGATAGTTATGGATATGGCAAGAGAAGAGGAAGGTGATGAATACCAAAACTTCTTAGCTATACAGTCTGATTGTATACAATACATAGATGATATCATCGCTAGGTTATATTACCATTACACAGATAAGCCTGAAGTCTCATTTAATTTAAGTTATACACCATTCTATGAAAGGTTCCAAGACTCACTAGCAGGTGCTACCGCTAACTTAGCAATTACAGTGCCTACAAATATCAATGACTGTATAACACCCTTTGCAGATTACGAGTTAGTACATACAAAACAATATGCAGAAGAGAATAGTAGTGCTTCATTTAACTATAATCAAAACGGCTTTGGTAGTGGATATAATGCAACACAAGGTCAATATAGAATAGATTGGAGACTTACAAACATTACTAATAATGAGGTACTTGCTCCACTACCAACGACAGTAGGCTTAGCATATTCTGCTAGCGGTGTTATAACTGCACTAGGACCTCAACAGTCGATACCACCATTCCCTGCAACATGGTCAAGATCTGGTACATATTCATTTACTGTGCCAGCTGGAGAGACCTTCAATGGTGCCGGTAGTTTCTTATTTGGATTACCTAACGGCCCAATACAATCCGGAGCATTAGGTTATAACAATCCTCCTGGTAGTGGAGTTCCATACTTGATAGAAGTTAAAATATACAAGAGACAATAATGGCCTTTAATCAATCTAATTTCGATGCATTCCAAGAGATCATTGAAGATATCAATGACTTAGATGGGGCTATACAAAACTTAGCAACTAGAATTGCTACAGAAATTAGAGAAGGAAGTCCAGTAGATAGTGGAGACCTAAGAAGATCTATTAAGGTTAACTTAGATCGCTTTGGCTTTAGATTAGAAATGTTAGACTATGGTTTCTTTCAGAACTATGGAGTAAGTCCACAAGCAAAGACTCCATTTAATCAGATGCCTACAGGAGGTCAACCACAACAACCATTTGGTATATCAGAACCTGTAGACTTAGGATTTTACCAATACAAAAATAGAAAGTTTGGCCTTCCAGCAAGACCATTCTTTGATGTACAAGAAATAGAAGATAGACTGTATGAAACGGTCTTAAACAACATATAACAATTATGGCAGTAACAGTATTACAAACACCTCATACACCTTTTGATATGGCATACGGTGCTAACCCTATTACACTGAGCGGTATCGATACAATAGCTAACGCTGATAAGTATGCACTAAGAATCTACATAGTGGGTCAAACTGATCCAGTTGCAGATATTAGACAAACACCTAATAGAATAGGAAGAGCAATCTTTGACATACAGAATGTACTACAATCTTATGTAGGACCACAAGCAAATACAGTAGACTCACAGAATCTACCAGGTTTTCAACAAAATGGAAGACTAAGTTTAGCAGGTGCAACCTTATTAGAATATCAAATAGCCTATGCTACAGAGAGCGGTGGTGTAGTTAGTGCCTTTACAACCTATCCTGAAATATTCACAGTAATAGCAGGAAGTAAACAATATTTTCAAATACCTTTTGACACTAACCCTTATCAACCAAAGATTAGTGGTGATGACAGTGTACTACCTTGTTCGGTAATTGATAGAACTGCAAAGCCGTTAAGTGATAATACATATACAATAGCAGACGAATTACCAGGTAAGAGTAACTCATACTACTCAAGTCCTGGCGGTATTGATGTACATAATGTATATAGAGATGATGAGTGTACTAAGACTTTCTATCAAGTAGTTGAGAGAAGTGCTAGCAACCCTCCTAATGCAGCGGTACAAGGTATCGAAGCATTCTATATCTTACAATACAGTGCAACCTCTAACAGTGCTATACAAACTAACATAGTAGGTAACACACAAAACAATGGTGGTGGTCCTAACCTTAACTTAGGTCAAGGAACCCTGATTAGTGGTGACTTTCAAACTATAACTATTGCAAGTGGTCCTAAGAACTTAGTAGTGCCACTTAATGCTGCGACTGCATACTACTATATTATACCTGCAGTCTTTGGTTGTCCTGAAGATTCACAGTCACAGATAGATGTTATGACAGCTGCAGCATGGCGTGCACAAAAGTATATTATTAATCAAGAGCCTTGTAATGATTTTCCACATGTACAGTTTGCTTGGCAAAACTCTTATGGTTATAGAGACCAGTTTACATTTACTAAAAGAGTAGAACACTCTACAATGACAAGGAATAATAATTTCCTTAAAGGTGCAGCGGACTATAACTCAACAGATTACTCAGTAGACCTACAAGATAGAGGTTATACTACATACTCACAGAAAATACAAAATGATTTTAAAGTGACCTCAGGCTATATGAATGATGAGGAAGCTAAACTATTAAAGCATCTCTTTCAGAGTGCTGAAGTTAAAGCAAGGTTCTCTGAAGGACCTTATGCTAATCAGTGGGTACCTGTAATAATTACAAATACAAAATACATAGAAAAAACTAGCCGTAAAGACAAGTTATTCCAATATACAGTAGGTTTCAAACTTGCTTCAAACATTAAATCAATGAGAGGATAATATGATTCAATTAAAAGTATACCCATTCGAAGGTGCTCCTAAAGAAGATGCTGTCTTCTTAGACCTTTACGAAACACAACCTATTAAGCTTACTCTAAGTATAGAAGATATTACAAGTGCAGATGCTACATCAGTATTTAGTAGAACCTTTAAAGTGCCTGCTACAAGAGGTAACAATGAGTTCTTTGAGAATGCTTGGGAATTAGACGGTATAGACTTTGATATTACTATTAAAAAACCTGCACAGATCTTAGTAGAAGGTGCTGAATTTAAGACAGGCCATGTAAGGTTACAGAAGATATTTAACAATGGAGACTTAGACAAAATAGACTATGAACTCCTGTTCTTAGGAGAGACCAGAGACTTTTCGAGTGCCGTTGGTGAATCAACACTATGTCAATTATCATTTACTGATTTCTCATGGGATGGTTTACCGGTTGATTATACTAATGCTGCAGAGTTTGTCGCAGGTATAGGTTCAGCGGAAGTACAACAGAGTTGGAATGCATTTCCACAAAGTGCCGGACCTACTGCTGGTTATGCAGATGGTGACTTGTTATTTCCTCTTATAGATCACGGTAATGCTTATCAAGGTAATAATCTTAATGCACCTACAATTAGTATAGGTAGTAATGGTTCGCAAGAGCAATCATTCACACACTCATCACATGCCTTACCACCTTCAAGGTTTAAACCTATGGTTAGAGCTAAAAGAATATGGGATCAAATCTTTCAAGATAGTGGTTATACATACGAATCTAACTTCTTAGATAGTGAACAATTCTTACACATGTATGTAAGTGCCTTTGGTAATGAAGAGAATATTAATATTGGTGTAGAACAAGATGTGGGTGCAGGAGGCTTTGGTACAGCCTCATCACAGACCTTTGAATACTTTGAGGGATCTAATGGAAACAACGATGTTAACCAATTCTTATATTGTAGTAATCAGGTTGTTGCAGCACCTAACTATACTGTTAATTTACCAGATAATTCAACAGGAGCAGGTGGGTCTTACTTTACAGCTCCTGGTAATGCCTCTTTAGGTGGTGCTTATTATGCCTTTGAATATGGTGCACAAATAGATGCACAACAAGAAAACTCTGATTATGGTTATTCACCCGTATATTGTACAGTACAACTGTGTATTGTCTCTTCACCAGGTGGTACCATCTTACAAACCTTAGATACAGGTAACTTTACATCAAATGGTAACTGGTCAAGTAGCTCTTATACTTCACAGAATGGAGGTTATCAACCACAAGCAGGTGATATATTTCAAATCTTCATTACACCACAAAATAGCTATGATGTATCAAGTGTAGATCAAGCCTATTGGCAGTGTACTGCAGCACCTGGTAACTACTCACCAGCAAGAGACTTAGATTGTGAATATCAACAAATAGATTTCATTAAAGATGTTATTACTATGTTTAGATTAGTAATGCAACCAGATCCACTAAGACCTAATCACTTCATTATAGAACCATGGAAAGATTTCATTGGTAGTGGTGATGTATACGATTGGTCTAAAAAACTTATTAGAGAAAAAGACTTCATTAGCGAACCTCTATTTAATACACAGAGTGCTATTATAGAATACACTAAACAAGAAGATGAAGACTTCATTAATACATTCCATCAAGATAATAACAAACACGCCTATGGTTGGTTAAGGTTTGATTCTAATAACGAACTGTTAAAAGGTAAAAGAGAAGTAGAAGTTACAGGTATAGCACCAACACCTATAGATCAAATATTAGATACACAAGGTTCCAGTGCACACAGTAACCCAGAATTCATCTTACCACAAATCTTTAATTTAGAAGATAATAAGAGATTACCTATTAAGCCTAAGACACGATTCTTATTCTATAATGGTATGGTAACTACTAGCGGTACTACATGGTATTTTAAAACTACTAGTAGTTCACAAATAGCAATGGTTACATACCCATTAGTCAGTCCTTATGAATATTGGCCAATACAAAATGTAGTAGGTCCACCTGATATTAACACACTTAATCTTAACTTCTCTAACGATACTAGATATTATATGGATCCACCACCCGCTGCAAGCTATGGTGAATTACCTAATACTCTATTTGAGATATTCTGGGCTCGTTATATTAGTTCACTCTATAACAAGTTTAGTAGAAGAGTTACAGCCTACTTTACACTTAATAATGTAGACTTACAGAACTTAACCTTTGATGATGTTATATTCATTGACGGTAAATACTATCGACCTGAAAAGATTATAGATGCACAGATAGGTGAGAGAACTGCAGTTAAATGTCAATTGATTACAGTTAAAGATCAGCGACCAGTATGGAGACCAGAGCCACTTACAGGCTTTTCTATTATTGAATCAGATGGTCTATGTGCTGGTGAACAAGGAAGTATACAAGTAACTACAGACGGAACACCACCATTTAACTGGCAACTTGGAGATCCTGCTACTCAAAGCGGTCAATACAATGCGCCAGTAGGTCAAGCACCTTATATCTTTACTATTGAAGATGTACCATTAGGTTCAAATGATCTTATAGTTACAGATAGTTTAGGTAGAACAGCACAAGTAGTCTATACTATTAATGCTGCTACTACAACACCAGTAATTGCTAACTGGACTGTAACAGACGCTACAGATTGTTCAAGTCCTTGTAATGGTTCTATTTCGGTAACACCTAGTGGAGGTGTAGGACCTTATACTATTACATGGCAAGATCCTAATGTTAGTGGTCTTAATCCTACAGGCCTATGTCCTGAAGATTACTTATTCTACATAACAGATGCTAATGGTTGTACAAGTGACACCTATGAAGCTAGTGTAAGTTGTTCTATAGTTACTTACATATATGAAGTTAGAGAGCATTCAGCCAACTGCAGTCAATTAGGTGCTGAAACCTATTCAGTAGAATCGGTTAACCAATATCAAGTTGGTGACACAGTCTCTTTAGATAATAAGGCTGGATGTTTTGCAATTATGGGAACTACACAAGATCAACCACAATATACAATTACACAAGATTATCCTGATTGTGCTAGCTGTCAACCAGTAACTCCTAATTCTTATGAAGTGCAGAGTTGTACAACTAGTGCTTATATGTTCATTAGTAGATCACCATTTACTCTACAACCTGGTAATGTCGTAACCTTACAAAATACACCTGGATGTTGGGAAGTAGTTGGCGATGATCCAGCAACACCTACAGACACTGCAATACAAATACATAAGACATGTGCTCTATGTGCAAGCCAAGGTAGTTTTGTTTACTATGCATTCTTCTGTGATGGTTCTACAAGTCCTAGATACTTTACATCAACTATAGCGCTAACACAAGGAACGATTGTTGAAGTCTTAGATGGTACCTATGCTGGTAAATGTGTTACTATAATTTCACAAAACCAATTAGGATTCACAGAAGGTAACTTAGATACTAGTGTAGCCTATTCTGATTGTGAAAGTTGTCAAGGTCTTACTGCAGATACATGTCATAGAATTGTAACAGCTTTAACAGGTGTAGAAATCTCTTACCAACAAGGAGGTCAAACATACACTGCTATTCTTTTACCACAAAGAAGCTATAACTTCTGTGGACAAAACTTCCAAGAACTAAGTGGAACATGGGATTCTATAGTAGATAGAGGCAAGGCATGTACAAATAATTTAGATTGTAACAAACTAATCTTTAGAACTAGTTGTCATACCTTAAATGGTGGTACCACAGGAACTACATTTAATTATCAAACTAGTAGCGGTTTGTTTGCAACAATCTATGTAAATGCATTCACAGTAACTACAGTATGTGCTGTAATTAATTCAGTTACTATAGACAGTGGTAATGGTAGCTACAATGATAATCAAAGTTTGTGTATTGACGATAATGATTGCTCCTTTGGTATAGGTATAATAGCTAACCCACAACCATAAGAATTGCAATACCAGTAAAAATTATATTTAATAGTATACTATGGCAGATAAGAAAATACAAATTACCATTGAAGTAGACGGAGTTAAGCAGATTATTAACAACGTTGAAGACGCTGAGAAAGCAATGAAAGGCCTTCAAAAGGAAACTAAGAAGGTAGGAGAATCAGCAACTATCTTTGATGGTATGAAAAAGAAGTTTGCAGACTTTAAAGACGGTGTTAAAAAAGTAAGTAACTCCTTTAAAGGTTTAAAGGGTGCTATCATGGCAACAGGACTAGGTGCCTTAGTAGTTATACTAGGTTCTATAATCTCTTACTTTAAGAATACAGAAGAAGGAAGTAGAAAACTTGCTATCGCTATGGAAGCCTTTGGTATTATCATGGGCAAGATACAAGACTTTGCTGCTAAACTAGGAGAGAAATTAGTGTGGGTATTTACTCACCCTAAAGAAGCTCTAATGAACTTTGTTGATCTCGTTAAAGAAAATATTATTACAAGGTTTGAAGGTCTCTTAAAACTCATCCCAAGACTTGGAGAGGCAATCAGTGAGCTATTTAAAGGTAACTTTAAGAATGCTGGTAAAATTGCAGCAGATGCAGTAGGCCAAGTTGTATTAGGTGTAGAAAATGTAACAGACAAAGTAGCCGATGCTACAGAAGCAGTTATAGAGTTTGGTAAAACCGTAGTAACAGAAACTAAAGCGGCAGTTGAAGCTGCTACAAAATTAGTAGATCAGTTTAGAGCTATTAGAGATCAGCAACAAAAACTAATCGTTGATAATGCACTTCTTAACAAAGAAATGGAAACTCAACAAAAGATTGCTGAAGATACAACTCGTGCTTATGATGAAAGAAAAGAGGCCTTAGAAAAAGTAGGTGAAGCACAAGTTAAACTTGCAGAAAACCTTGCTAAACAGGCTAAGTTAGAAGAAGCAAACTTAAAGTTACAAATACAACAAGAAGGTAACTATGAAAAGCGTGAAGAATTAGAGACTCAATTAGCAGAAGCTACTGCTGCAAGAATCGATGCTGAAACAGCCTTAGAAACTAGAAGACTAGATGCTAAGAAGATTACTGCAGAATTAGAATTAGAAGAAGTAGAGCGTAAAAGATCTATTAACGAAATGATTGAGGCTCTTAACACTGAGTCTATTGAGAACGAGTGGGAAAAGTATTATGCTGAATTAGAAATACAAAGACAAGCTGCACAAGACGAATTAGATACTTATAGAGCCACTGCAGAAGAAAAAGAAAAGGTAGATAAGTTATTTGCTAAGAAGAAAGAAAAGCTAGACAAAGAGAAAGCTAAGTTTGATAAGAAAATGGCAAAAGCAGAAAAAGATCAACAGATCGCTCTTGCTGGTCAAACCTTTGGTGCTATAGCTAATCTTCTTGGAGAAAACTCTGCAGCAGGTAAAGCAGCAGCAATTGCAGCCGCTACTATTAATACATATCAAGGTATTACTGCAGAACTTGCAACTAAAACAGTTACACCATTTGAGATAGGTTTAAAGATCGCTAACGTTGCTACTATCGCTGCAATAGGTTTTAAATCTGTGAAAGATATTATTTCAACTCCAGTCCCTGGTGGCGGTGGAGGAGGCGGTGGAGGTGGAAGAGCTCCTTCTATTCCAGCAGCACCTAATGTTGATCCTACAGCTGCATTACAAGCAGGAGCGGCAGCAGACGATGAAACAGCTACTGAAGTTACGTTAGGTCAACAAACAGGAAGCACTGGTCCTAATGTAGTTAGAGCCTATGTAGTTTCTGATGAAATGACATCACAACAAGAAGCAGATGCTAAGATTAATGATTTAGCACGTCTCTAAAAAAGATACATACAATATGAGTAATAAGATTGGTAAAATAGTAGAACTCCTAATTGACTGGGATAATTTAGAATTCGATGATTTAGGTGTAGACATAATGTCTTTAGTAGATAAGCCTGCAATAGGTATTAAGTGGCAAGCTTTTGCTGCACAACAGTTCGTAGATCCTAAAGCAGGAGAAAGTGAAGCAGACTATGTAAGTAGATGCATCCCTGTGTTAATAGAGGAAGGCTTTGATGATGAACAAGCCGCTGCAATATGTTACAATAGCTATGCAGGAGAAGAGTTCTTAGAAGACAACCCTTGCCAATCAGGTTATGTAGCTTATGGAACTAAAAACAAAGGTGGTAGACAAGTTCCTAACTGTATTCCTGTAGAAAACTCAGAACAAGCAGAAGAAGTAGATCCTATTATCGAATTAGCTTCACAGGTTGATTTCGGTGAAACCTTAGACTATGCAAATACATTTGAAATAGATTTAGCACAAGCAAACTTTAATGACTTCTCGGACACTCTAAAAGCTATTATAGGTTTAGACATTATAGGTAAGAAAGATCCTAAAGAAGAAGGTGAAACTAAGTATAGATATGCTGGACCTACAGGTCAAAGAGAATTCTGTAGAGCAATGCTAAGAGTTAACAAAGTTTACACACTACAAGAAGTAGAAAGAATGGCAGGATTAAATCCTGGCTTTGGCCCAAGAGGTGCAAGTACTTACGACATATTTAAGTACAAAGGCGGTCCTAACTGCCAACATTACTGGGAACAAGTAAGAGTATTTAGAGATGGTAGAAGAACTGTAGTAGTAAGTGAAGGTAAGGCCACTGGATTAGCCGGAGAAGCACCAGAACAAATGCCTAATAATGGTTATCTAATGTCTAAATGGAACTTCTCTGATGATGACCAAATGATTATTACAGGACCAGCAATGACTCCTAATACTTTAATACCTCGTAAAGATGAAGATGGTAATCTATTCCATGTTTACTTTACAGAAGAAACAATTAAGAAAATCTCTAAGAAGTTTTTCGAATATAATAAGTTACATAACACAGATATTAATCACGACAATAGTGTTACAACCGATAATACCTTATTAGAATCTTGGATAGTAGAAGATCCAGAAATGGATAAGTCTACATCACTTGGTTTCAATGTACCTCCATCAACATGGATGGTAAGTTACAAAATCAATAATAAGGAAACTTGGCAGAAAATTAAAGATGGTGAGCTAAATGGATTCTCAATCGCAGGAAACTTCATCGAGCGCGCAACAAAGAAATAAGATGACTAACGATATCAAAGATACAGCAGCAACAGTTACAACTATAGCCGGCGGTGGAATGGCCGTTATGGGTATTAATGAATGGCTAACTCTATTACTATTAGCCACAGGTATTGTTCTTAATATTATGAGAATTCGCGCTATTAAGAAGAACAAAGATTCTAAAAAGTAACTACGCAACTCCTTAAGTGCGTATTCAAGCGCTCGATCTCTTCGTTCGCTTCCTTCCCTCCTTCCCTCCTTCCCGGTTTGGTCACTAGTTGACTTAAATATATTTAATAGTATCAGACACTTAAGTCTGACTAATTAAAACCTATAATAATATGAATGTAAATCAAGTTATTACAAAGCTTAAAGTTATGTTAGGTGCTGAAGAAGTAGTAGAATCTGTAGAATTACAATTCGCGGAGGCTACACTTGTTGACGGGACAGAAGTATATTCTGAAGGCGAATTCCAACCAGGTGCAATCTTATTTGTACGTGCTGGTGAAGGAGCTGACGAAGATCCATTTGCTCCAGCAGGAAAGCACGAAACTGAAAGCGGCATGATTATTTCGGTTGGTGAGTCTGGTGAAATAACTAACGTTGAAGAAAAAGACGGCGAAGAAGAATCAGTTGAAGAAGCTGAAGAAACTTTCGATGAGCACGAAGATAAGAAAGAAGAAGAGAAGGAATTCGACGCTGAAGGTCTTATTGAAGCTATCGCAGAAATGATCAAACCACAAGCAGAAATGATTGATGACCTAAAGAAAGAATTATCTGTATTAACAGAAAGATTCGAAGCAGTTGCTAACGAACCAGCAGCTCCAAAAGTAACTACTAACACTTTCAAAGAAGTATTAGAGGACAAAGAAGCTAAGATGGCAGCAAGACTAACCATGCTGAGAGATCTTAGAAAAAAGTAATTTAAATTTTAAAAAAACAAACTATTAATTATGGCATTTGGATTTAATGTAGCAGCACTTCCTGCTTATACAGATCAATTATCTTTAGAGTTAATCTCTAAATCAGTTTTAACAACTGACTTATTATCTTACTTAGACCTTAGAACAGGTTTAAGCTCAGGTACGGTAGCTATCAACTTAGTTGACGCTGACCTTCCTGTATCTGCATTATCATGTGGATGGACTTCTGATGGTGAAATCACTTACTCTCAAGTAGATGTAACTATCGAGTCTTTACAATCAAAAACTGAAGTATGTCCTGAAGACTTACGTGCAGTTTACCAATCAGCTTTCATGAGTGCTGGAACTGGAAATGACGAAATTCCTTTCGAAGAAGTTATCTCTAATCAGTACGCTGAAAAATTAACAAAATACAACGAAGGTTTCTTAATCAACGGTTTCGGTACTACTTTAGGTCTTAAAGGCCAAATTACTGCTGCTAACGGTGCTAACGTACCTGCAGCTGCTGCGGCATGGACTGTTGCTAACGTAGTTGATCAAGCTTTAGACCTTTACGATGCAATCGACGAATCTGTAAAAGATAGAGACGATTTAATCATGGTAATGTCTCCCGCGAACTACCGTACACTCGTGAGAGGCCTCGTTGCTCAAAACTTATATCATTTTGATTCAGTTGAAGGTAATGAAGCAATGATGCTTCCTGGAACTAACATCAAGATGGTTAAATCATCTGGTTTAGTTGGTTCTGATTACGTATTCGCTGGACCAGGGAAGATGATAATCGCTGCAACAGGTTTACAAGACGAATTAGATAACTTCATCTGGTTCTACGATCAAGGAGCTGATGTAATGAAGTTCAGAGCAGCTTGGCGACTTGGAATCGGCGTTGGAGAAATCAACTTATTCTCAACTAACGGACTTG
>PJEL010001983.1_pt1 | contig 19470 bp, 20 predicted proteins | sample 1853271 | NCBI WGS metagenome assembly PJEL01 (sample SAMN08108733, study PRJNA415343) | Invertebrate metagenome, whole genome shotgun sequencing project. | host: Globobulimina | place: Sweden: Gullmar Fjord | collected 2015-08
TCGGCAATAGATAATTTTTTCTCTAGTACTATTCCAATAATCCCAAAAATACTAGAGAGCAGGATAAATAGCAATTTTCAAATAATCAAAAATACTCTTGAATTGGAATAAGTATATTTATACTATACTGATAACCTTTGAAAATGAAGTTAAGATAATTCGTAACTGCCTGATTATCAATGTTATGTTTATTCAAAATTATACCCTTTGGGTATCATTACAGGACTTACGCAAAAAACTTTTTAAATGTTAAGCTAGCGATTATTAAGCTGTAATGATGCCTGTTTAACAAGACTCGCGTAACGCGAGTGATTACATTTGAAAATAAAAGCTAAAATGATACGTAACTGCTTGATTATCAATATTATGTTTATTAAAAATGATACCCTTTGGGTATATCTGTATTTATAGCAAAGCTATATGAAGATATGATACAAATCGTTGTTTATGTATTCCCTACAAGCTTGTGCGGAATTATTCATATGGGACGAGTATATAATGAGTGTATAATCCATAGTATCTACGATTACAACAAACATTGAATAATAACTCCTCAATTTCACAATATCCTATACATTTGTTATCTTAGAGCCCTTAGGTGTGGGTGAGTTAAGCGAAAAGCTTTTTTGACATGTTACGGACGTTTTGTCGAGCTATACAATCCTATTTAATAAAGCTCGCGCACGAGATTAGACTAATTAGAACGCATGAAAATAAATAAGAAAAACAAAAAAAATACTATCCAAAATTCTATGTTTCCCAAAGGTTCTAGTAAACAATCTATTATAATAGTAGCTTTATTAATAGTTTTGGCAGTGATAGGTTATTACAAAAGCTCTAGTTTTACCAAAGAATTGCCCAAATCTGAGTTTCAAAAAATGTTACGAAATAGGGAAATTAAGCAAGCAACACTAATATTAAACAAAGGGATAGTAGAAATTACTATAAAAAGTCAGTATCTGGACGGTGAGTATCATAAATTACATTTGGGAGAAAGCAGTTCTAGAATTATTTCTAGCGGAGGGCCTCATTATTCTTTAAAAATACCCTCTATCATCATTTTTGATCAAAATTTTAACAAAATGCAAAAACATTTGCCTCCCGAGCAAAGAATCACTTATGAAACAAAGGAAAAATTCGATTTACTATCTATAATTGCAAACTGGAGTGGTTTGGTAGTTTCTATTCTGTTGTTTTGGCTATTTTTTAAAAGGATGCCTGGTGGTGGTGGTGGTGGTATCTTTGGTATAGGTAAATCTAAGGCATCTTTGTTTAATAGCGATGATAAAAATAAAATCACTTTCTCAGATGTGGCAGCATTGCAAGAAGCTAAGGAAGAGCTGAAAGAGATAGTCGAATTTTTAAAATTTCCCGATAAGTTTACTAAGCTGGGAGGCAAGATTCCAAAAGGAGCCTTGTTAATAGGGCCTCCTGGCACAGGGAAGACTTTGCTCGCAAAGGCCGTTGCTGGTGAAGCTGGGGTACCTTTCTTCTCTATATCTGGCTCAGATTTTGTAGAAATGTTTGTTGGCATAGGAGCTGCTAGAGTTAGAGATCTATTTGATAAAGCTAAAAAAAAGGCTCCTTGTATAATATTTATAGATGAAATAGATGCAGTTGGCAAGTCACGTGCCAATGCACTACAGGGTTCGAATGATGAACGAGAAAGTACTTTAAACTCCTTATTGGTAGAAATGGATGGTTTTGGTACGGATAGCGGGATTATAATTTTGGCAGCCACTAATAGACCAGAAATATTAGATGATGCATTACTGAGGCCTGGGCGATTCGATAGACAAATAAGTATAGATAATCCAGATTTGAAGGGTAGAGAAGCAATCTTTAAAGTCCACATGAAAAATTTGGTAAGTTCTAAAAAGGTAAAACCTGTCAAACTAGCAGAACAAACTCCTGGATTTACTGGCGCAGAAATTGCTAATGTATGTAATGAAAGTGCCCTTATAGCTGCTAGGAAAAATAAAAAAAATGTCGAAATTATAGATTTTCAAGATGCTATAGACAGGGTTATAGGAGGATTAGAAAAAAAAGGAACCATCGTTTCCCCTTGTGAGAAAAGGATTGTTGCTTACCATGAGGCAGGACATGCCGTTGCAGGATGGTTTTTGGAACATGCAGATCCGTTGGTAAAAGTAAGCATCGTGCCTAGGGGTATTGCAGCTTTAGGATATGCACAATACCTTCCAAAAGAGATACATATATATCAGTATGAGCAAATGATAGATAATATATGTAAATCGTTAGGAGGGAGGGTAGCAGAAGATATAATTTTTAATAAAATTTCTACAGGAGCACTTAGCGATTTAGAGGGTATAACAAAGATGGCTTATGGAATGGTTACAATCTATGGTATGAATGATAAAGTTGGAACAATATCTTTTTATAATCCTAAGAAAGATTCTTCGTATTCTTTTGTGAAGCCTTACTCAGAAAGCACTGGAATGTTGATAGATGAAGAAGTTAGGCAGTTAGTAGCAACATGCTATGAAAGAACAAAAAGTCTTTTGTTAAGTAAACAAACGGAACTTGAAATTATTGCAAAAGAACTAATAGATAAGGAGGTCATTTTTCAGAAAGATGTAGAAAAGTTAATTGGACCTAGAACATTTAGCATAGACAAAAATATAGATAAAAAAGAAATTACGAAAAATGATAATAATATATTATAAGTTTTTTGCGAACCTACGGAAGAGACATGCATCCACTTTGGTTTCATGTATAATTTATATTGGAATTGGGAGTATATTTTTAAATGCAAGAGAAAACATATTTGAGAAAGGTGATTTAGCAAAAAAGACTGAGTCTTCAATTTTGTTAAAGGATGAGGATAGTAATGTATGGGGAAATGATTATAATAAAGCGTGTGTATCATACAAGAAAAAAAAATACGAAGAAGTTTTAAAAATATTAGATGATATAATTCCTCACATGATGTTAGATTCTAAAATTGTAGATGTAAAAATAATGCAAGCTTATTCCAATTTTCATATAGATAATCTAGATGCTGCTATATATCAATTAGAAGAACTGGTTACAATATGCAAACGTACTGTTCATTTGGAAAATGTAGAATATACTCTGTCTTTGGCATATGAAAAAAAAATACATGGTATGAATAGAAAAAATGTGGAATATCGCGATGAAGCAGAGGTTAAATTAAAAATGTATTTACAAAAATATCCCGATAGCATACATTTCCAGGAGGTAAAAGAAAAGTTAAAAGGTATATATATATCAAAGTTTGAAGAAGATTTAGATATAATAACAACCTATTATCTTCTAGAATATTATGATGCTGCAAGAAGCTTAATGAAAAAAATTATTGATAAAATAGATATAGAGGAGTATAAGATTAAGGCAGATTATCTTACACTAAATATACTTTATAAAAGAGCATTGTTAAAAAAAGAATTACCAAAAATTGCCGAAGCACTTGCTTTTTGTTTAAATTTTATTTCCGATTATGCTATAACAAAATATGAAACTGTAAATTTGTCTCTGTCTACCAGGACTTTCAATAAAAGTAATGGTGCGAAGACAGAAAAGGGGTCAACGCCTCCAAAATATATTAAGAGTGCGAGAAAGATGTATAATAAACTTAATTATTTGATAAAATGAAAAAAGATAATAATATAACAACAATAGACTTGAATGCAATGTCTGAGACTGTGGGTAATATATATGGGGCTGTTTGTATTTTAGCAAAAAGAGCTGAACAAATAAATCCTCAGATACGTGAAGAGATTCATCATAAAATAGAAGAATATACCTCTACTCAGGATGAACTTAAGGAAATATTTGAAAATCAGGAACAAATAAAGATTTCTGAATATTATGAAAAGCTACCTAAACCTTTTAAAATCGCTGTAGATGAGCTTTTTGAGAATAAGATTGATTTCAAATACATAAATGAGGATATTGATAATAGAGAAGAAGGTTATGGATATAAAAGTATATCATTGGATAATACCATGAACGGGATCTCTAAATGAATGACTCGGCTTACGTAGTATTTTATTTAAATGCTAAAGCAGTCGTTTCTTAAGCTGTAATAAATCTTGTATAATAACTCTTGTAGATTAAATTTAATAAAAGGAGCGAGTAGTAAATATTCTCCTTTTAAGTATGGCTCGCATCATTTAGATAGAAACAGTATCTAAAAAACGATTTGCCTCATAATTTCAAATAGCTTTGTTATACTCATTGCCATTAAAAATGAAGTTAAAATGATACGTAACTGCCTGATTATCAATGTTATGTTTATTCAAAATGATACCCTTTGGGTATATTATTACTAAACTTACGCAAGCCATATTTTTAAATGTTAAAGCTATCGTTTATCGAGATGTTACAGTACTTGTTTAATAAAGTTCATGTAATTCGAGTTATTATAGATGAAGAATCCCCCAAATACTAGCAAAGTAGTATCTAAAACAACGATTTACGTCATAACTTCAAATATACTCGTCACCAATAAAGAATTTTTCAAATGCTTGAAAAAAATATCATAAACGACGATTTATCTAGTAACTTCAAATACCTTTTGTATAGCTTCGTTATAAGTATTATTTTTTCGATACCTATATACACAGCATATGCTACCGGCACGACCAGATCGAATTTGTTGGCACGTTCTAAGAAAATTCCTAAATCTTCTGTCACTATAAAGGATGTAAAAGTAAATTTTAATAAAGGAACTTTTTCGAAAAAAACTCAATCTTTAGAATGCAAAAAAAGGGAGATTAGAAATAAGATATATAAAACAAAGAAAATACTAAGGCAAATAGCAAAAAAGAAACATGTTAGTGTAGGTCAATTGAATATTATAAATTCTCAAATTATAAATAAACAAAGGCTAACAAATATAATAAAGAAAGAGATAGTATTGTTAAATACAAATATTATAGCTAAACGTAAACAAATAAATGTACTGAATAAGCAACTTAGAAGTGTTAAGATAGATTATGAAAACATGCTTTTTGAGAGTGTCAAGCTAAGAAACAAGATAGATAAAATACTGTTTATATTTTCTTCAAAATCTTTCAATGATTTATTTCTAAGAATAAAGTATATAGATCAGTATAATGAATTTAGGCGTAAATATTTTAAAAAAGCCATCGTAATTAAAAATAATTTAAGAATAGAACGTATCGCAGCTAAAAATAAAATTAAAAAAGCAGAAAAATTATACTTGCAATATCAAAAAGAGCAAAAAGATTTTTTGATTATAAAAAAATCAAAAACAGCTATTATATCCTTACTTAATAAAAGAACCAAAGAGTTAGAATTAGAAGTTAAGCGTTATAATAAAGTCTTAGGTACTGTTGCAGTGGTAGTAAAAAAAACTATTGCCAAAGATATTAAACCAAAAAAACCTTTAATAAAGACCAAAATTTATTCTAGACATAGAAAGTCTGTTTTGCTAGGTTCATTTTTTAGTTGCAGAGGTAAGCTAACCTGGCCTGTGAAATCTGGTATTATAACCAAAAGGTTTGGGAAATGGAGGCATCCAGTTTTAAAGAGAGGTATGGTAGAAAATCCAGGAATAGATATTCAAACAGAACCGGGTAGTATTGCATATGCTATTTTCCCGGGTGTGATAAAAGCAGTAGTTTTTGTACCTGGTATGCAACAGCTAGTAATTGTGGGACATGGTAAATATTATACTGTTTATGGAAAGTTATTTACTGTAAAAGTTGAAATAGGACATAAAATAGAACCAGGAGACCCTATAGGAAAGATACATACCAGTACAGAAGGAATAACAGAGCTTCAGTTTCAGATATGGTATGGGCAAAGGAAACTTAATCCTGAACGATGGTTAACAAAAACTTATTAAGTGAGTATTATAAGTACTATTGATTAATTAAATTTAAATTATGAGAAATTTTAATTTGCTAATTCTTTTTTTTTCTTTATCTGCATTTACTTATGCAAATTTGTCCAATCCTCTTAAGTGGAATCATATACAAATAATAAAAGGTTTAAAGAAAGGATCTATAAAATCGATAGTCAAAATGAAGGCCTATTTAAAATCTAAAACGAAAAAATATAACTATACTGGACAGGTTTATTTAGTATTTTTTGACAATGGTTTAAAAGGAGTATTTAAACCCGGGACAAATTATCATATAGAAGTTAGTGCTTATAAAATGTCACGATATCTTGGATTTCCTTTGATTCCTCCAACTGTGATAAGGAATATAAATGGGAAAAAAGGGTCATTACAACTTTTTATAAAAAGTGATATAGATACATTGAATTATCGCCAATACAACAAGTTTATTAAACAAGTTTCAAAAAACGATATTGCAAATATTAATTTATTTAATTTTGTTTTCGGTAAATGGGATTGCGGACCAGAAAATGTTATAATTTTAAAAAATAATTCAAAGACATATTTAATTTCTATTGATAATGAAAGTATTCAAGATTTACAATTTGTTAAATATGGTAAAAAACCTTTCGTACGAATTTTTCAAAATATAAAGTTCAGCACTAAAGATTTTAATAAATCGTTCCCTTTTGAAAAAGCTATTTTGCTAAAAAATTGTAATCAAAGTAAATTAAGAGCTGAATTCAAAAAAAAACTATCGGAAAAATTTTATCATAGATTTAAATATCGTAAATCATTCCAATTTAAATACATTCTTTATAAAAATGGTCTTTGGAGGCAGTATATATATATTGATAGATCATATACAGAAATTTATCCACGAGAATCAATATTAAAATTAAAAAAGCTTAATAAGAAAATCTTAACATATATTTTTTCAGATTGTAAAAGTTTAAACTTTTTTACAGATGAATATATAAGGTTTATATTAGACCGCCGTGATCAACTTATGAAGCATATTGAAAGATTGGACAATTTTAGATATACCCAAAGGGTATCATTTTGAATAAACATAACATTGATAATCAGGCAGTTACGCATTATTTTAACTTCATTTTTAAAGGTTATCAGTATAACAGTAGGATGGCAAATATAACTATTTTAGGATGTGGCGAAACAGGGTTGGGAGCAGCACTGCTCGCAAAAGCTAAAGGATATGAAGTCTTTGTTTTAGATAATAGCAAAATAGATATAAAAAGAAAACATGTATTGCAAGATAATAAAATATCTTTTGAAGAAGGTGTTCAAACCAAAGAAATAGAATCAGCTAGCGTTGTTGGTGCTATGGTGAGACATAATTTGCTGAATTCATTATTTGTAATAAAAAGTCCAGGTATAAGCAACGATAGTAATATTATACAAACTATCAATAAATTTAATGCTTCAATAATCAGCGATTTAGATTTTGCTTATATTTTTATACCTGGTCCTATAATAGGAATTACCGGCACTAATGGAAAAAGCACTACCACAGCACTCTTGGAGCATGTTCTAAAATATTATTACAAAAATCATAAAATCGCTGTTTGTGGTAATATTGGTACCAGTATATGTAGAGCAGTATTGAAAGATATAAATGAATCTAAAAAAGAGACCGATTGTGGTAGTATATTATCAGATTCAGAAATCAACGACAATGATTATGATACTATTTATGTTGTAGAAATTAGTAGCTATCAGCTAGAAGATATGAGAGACCTATACATGGATGGCTTTATTAAAAAACCATCATCCGCCCATAAGAATGAAAAGCAAGTTTATGAACCTTCATATCATGATTTTACGGGAGAATTTAGATGTGACATTGCTATAATAACAAACATAAGCCCAGATCATCTAGATAGATATGATAATGATATGGATAAATATGTAGATATGAAATGTAAAATATTAAACAAACTAGAATCTTATGGTAGTGAGTATTTTGATATAGATGGTGATATTATTTATCCTGCCGAAGATCCGTTTTTAAAATCTAGAAAAGATCTTCAAAATTCACCATTCACTAAATATCCTATAAAACAAAATGATATCGACTTTGATATAAAAAATCCATATTTGCAAGGAGAATTTAACCTTTTAAATACCCTAATGGTTAAAAAGGTGGTAGAGATTTTAGGTGTTGAAATTAAAAATAATTCATTTAATGAAGCAATAGAAACTTTTAAAGGGTTAGAACATAGGTTAGAATATGTTGCTACAATAGATGGTGTGAAAATTTATAATGATTCCAAAGCTACCAATGTAGGAGCTGTTAAGGCAGCATTACAATCTTTTAATGGTCAGATAATATGGATTGCAGGAGGGAAAGACAAAGGTAATGATTATAGTACGATAGCAGATATAGTAGAAAGGAATGTTAAATGTTTAGTTTGTTTAGGTGTTGATAACGATAATTTAAAGAAAGCTTTTGGAGATAAATTTATCTTTGAAACACAAAACATTTCTAAAGCAGTAGAAAAAGCCTTAAATATATCCAAGTCCGGAGATATTGTATTATTAAGCCCAGCTTGTGCTAGTTTTGATTTATTCAAAAATTTTGAAGAGAGGGGGCAATTGTTTAAAAAATGTGTGTTTGAGAGATTGTAAAATTATGCATAGGGATTGCGCAAAAATAAATTGTCTGTTTAGTACCTATTGTTAACAGGTATTGCTATAAAAACAATGATTTTATAAATACCAAAAACAAGTTATTTGTGCACATTTCCATGGTTGCTATTTTGTAGGAAGTTAGATATAAGCTCATCGGTCATGACTTGGGGAATAAAAAATTCATTGCCTGTTCTTATTATTTTATCGAAGTGAAGACAAGAATCTTTTATAGAAGTTTTCTTTTTTTTATTTTCTTTCATACAATCTAAGAGTTTTTCTTGTTTCTCTAATTCTTGAATATGGTTTTTTTTCTCAAGTTTGTCATGCTTCTTCTTAAATTTGTCATATTCCTTCCCAAATTCGTCATATTCTTTATTTAATGTATTCATAAATTCGGATATATGTGTATCGTTAATGCTATCAGGAATTTCCGAGTAATCTCTTTCCTTTCTTTTTGGCAAATCTTTTATACTAAACTCAGCATTCTTGTTTCTCTTAATATTTAGAAACTTTTTCATTGTTTTTTTTAATGGATTGAGTACATAAGCATTTGTTGCATCGAGAGCATGTTGAAGGCTACGAGCTGGACTGGATTCAATTTTTAAAAAAGTATATGTTTTATAAGTATTGTCTTTATTTTTAACGATTTTAAATTTAGCTACTACAGAAACCCCTCGCTTATCGGTAGCTATTTTCTCATCTTTATTGGTACAAGATATTTTTATTTTATCTCGAAAAAAAACTTCGTAAAAAAGTAGTTTGCGGTTAGGATTTTTCCACGATTTATGTTTAAAATTATAAAGACGTATGTTGTAATTGTCATTTTTTGCAACTTTCTTAATCACTGAAGAGTGGGTAGACCTGATAGATTCACGATAACCACACTTTTGATCTATGTTTTCCCCCATAAGTATTTTAAATATGCTTTCTTCTTTCTCTTTAGATATGTTTTTTTCTTCTCTCTTTAAATATGCTGGGTTTTTTCTCTTTAGTAATTATGGTTTTATATTCAATATCATCATCTTCAAACACAAAAACTCCTTTTATGAAACAATTTGTTCCTGATTTAATAAGGGTGGGGTATTTTTCATTTTTTATATTTTTAAAGAATATGAGTTTATTTTTGGGGCTATAAACCCAGTTAATAAAAGATTTAGCCCGACATGGCATAGGTTCTTTACCTGCCTCTTTAAAATTGGTTTTTTGACTTTAATTATTTGAGTTATTTTTTTTACATGAAAAAAAGCTAAAAGGGAAGACCATGGTAATATATTTCAACAATACTAACTCTAAGATTAATAATTTCCTTATCATAATAATCATAATTTTAAAGACTAAGATACATATTATGCTCGTTGCCAATGAAGAATTCCCAAAATACTTGGAAGAATGTATCATAAAAGATGATTTGTTTAGTAACTTCAAATGCCTTTAATATATACTTTCTTATTATAATTTAAGAAAGATTAAAATTAAAATTAAAATTAAAATCTACATTCCGTACCAGTAAATAAAGAATTTTTATTTTAAATTTGACTAGAACTCACTTTTAAGGGATGTATAATTATTATATTATATTGCTTGAAAAAAAAATTCTATGTCCATTTATTTTAAAGATCATTTTGTGTAAGAGAATGTTTTTCTTTTACACAAAATGATCTATTTTTGTTTATAAAAAATAAATCAATATATTTGTACTTCAGTTTTGTTATAACCTATGGCTTGGTGATGAATGAAGTAGGCTTGTTGTAATGGCAAAATTATATTTTTGGATTGTTTTATAAATTAAACAAAAGATCTCGAAAGGTATGTTTATTAATTTTTTAATTTTATAGTTATGAAAAAGTGTATTTTAAAAGCAAATATTGTTTTGTTAAGTTTTTTATTGACCTTTTGTAATTTGTCACGAAAAATGAATTGTAATAGTAATAATAATAATAATAATAATCTAGAAAATAAAACAGACTTACCCTATTTGCAGTAAAATAGAAATCCAACCTACAGATAATAAGAATTCACAAGTAAATACAAATTCTAAATCATCTAAAAATACTACAACTATCACAGGCAGTCCTAGTATTTCACAAGATAATGCAAATATCGTCTGTTCTGATAATTCATCAAATCCAGATAATCCTTTAAACGAGGGTATGGAAATGAAAAGAGAGGGATTAGTAGAAGAGGAGGAAGTCACGATTTCGACCGATTCATCAAATTTAAATAATTCTTTAATCAGTAATCCAGAAGAGGAGGAAAAAGCCATGATTTTGAGCGATGATGATGATTTGTCAAATTCAAATAGTTTAATCAGTGACTTAGATGACTCAGATGATGAGAAAACTATGACAAGTATTGACCTAGAAGAGAAGGAGAAGACAACATTGCAAGAAAGGAAGGATTATGTATTGGAGACATTAGATTTGATTGATGATATGGAAAAAATAAAATCTAAAAATAAAAAACCAACAACTAATCAGAGTAAAAATGGGTTTTTTTCCAAAATAAAAGCTTTCTTTAATATCTTTCCACATGGCAAGGCCCATGCTTATGCTAGATGTGCGAGTGATTTAAAAATGACTGTGGAGGAAAGATTCCTTAACAGTGATCTTCACGTTTGGGATTCTGTTTACTTTAAATTTTTAGATAAAACAGTAATTACTTTTGCAGAAGCAATAAATGAGGTTATAATTAAAATTTTAAAGGATAAGAAAGTAGAGATGAAAGAGTATTGTTTGGGAAAATTAGGTATACTTAAGAATCAAGATGAAAAATCAATAGATAATAGCTCCGGGAATGAGGTTGGCATAGATGAGAAGAATAGAGGTAAAGGGTTACTTGAAATATTTAAACCAAATATTGCTTTGGAGAATATTCCGTACAAGGTTAAGAAATTTTTGCTTTATGAGTTAGAAGATTTAAGAAATAAAAATCGAGATATAGAGGTAGAATTTAATCTCTTCTTTTTGTTGACTTTGGCTTCTTTGGGGTGTGAACAAATAAATACAAATATCGAAGATCTTCAGATGAATATGTTAGATGCGGGTGGAAAGGTTGGAGATTACAGAAATGCTTTTAATGTTGCAGTTAGGCACAAAACGGTTAGTGGTCTCCATATTTTATCTAGTAGTGGATTTTTTGGTATAGCTTTGGGGGCAGTAGGGGGAGTATCAATGTGCTTGTTAAAAAAACTTGCTGATAAAGAAGGAGAAGAAGTATTTAAATCTGAATTATATAATATTCTAAAGGATATGTGTTGCGATAATTTGGAATGTATGAAATTTATTATGTGTGATATAATAGCTGAAATTAAAAAAAAGAAAGAAAATATATTAACTGAGTTTATTCGATTTGAAAAGCGACAGCGTGAATAGAAGCAGTATGGTATATATTCTAAATTGGGCATTGATAACTTAAAATGGTTCTAATGAAAATAAAGATTCTGAACAAAATGACTTTTTAAAAAATAGAAAACTATTTTAAGTTAGCAATGTCCCTAAATTGAATAATTCGTTAAAACTAAAATTTCTGTATAACTATTTTAACACAATCTGTGTTTTAGATACGAAATAATTGTACTTTGCAGATTTGGGTTGAGTAATCTCTATACGCCCATCTAAGGTGTCTATATAAGGTTAGTTATTCAAAACTAATTTGACTATTTGGTTTTTTTTAATTATAGTAGATATATGATTTGTCATTTTAATAACTGAATTATGTTTCTGGATTTTTTATCGATTATTTTATTTCTCCTGTCAACTAATCCTGCTTTTGCAAAAAGAAGTGATAATGGAAAAATTATAGATCGTCAAATAGTAAAGTGTGGAGAGGATCATGCACGTTTAAAAACTCTTCAAAATAAAGTGGTAATAGAAAAAATTACTTACATAAGTGACGGATTAAAAGTAAAAGGATATCTGATAATACCAAAAGCAAAAGGTAAATATCCATGTATTATATGGAACAGAGGAGGATGTCGGGAATTTGGGAAGATTACTAATAAAAAATTAGTACTCATGGCGAAAATAGCAAATTGGGGCTATATAGTTGTTGGAAGTCAATATAGAGGTAATGATGGAGGAGAAGGAAAACGAGAGTATGGTTGTTCAGATGTAAATGATGTTATGAACTTGATACCCCTTTTAGAAAATCTTGCAAATAGTGATACTTCAAATATGGGAATATTTGGTTGGTCACGGGGTAGTATGATGACATTATTGGCACTGACAAGAACAAATAAGTTTAAAGCGGCAGTTATTGGAGGTGTGGTTAGCGATCAAAGATTGCAATTGAAATATCGTGAAGGCCGTGAAAAAAATATTCATTCTCAGATGATACCAAATTATTATAAAAATAAAGAAAATGAATTAAATAAAAGGTCTGCTGTTAAATTTGTATCTAAAATAAATAAAAAAACACCTATTTTGATGATGCATGGAACCTCTGATTGGAGAACTGTTCCTGAACATGCATTAAGTTTATCTAAGGAGTTTATTAAACATAAAATCCCTCATAGGTTGGTTATGTTTGAAGGAGGAAACCACAGTATCGGAGAGTTTAGAAAAGAGTGGGTTGAGATGACTAAGCGTTGGTTTAATGACTTCTTGAAAAATAACAGAAGTATGCCAAATTTAAATCCACATGGAAAATAACTTTATTTTAGCCAGTGATACAGATAATAATTAAATAATCATTTTCTTATAAATGATAAACTAGATATCTCATAATATTTACGAAGAGGAGAACTAAATTTCGGGTCATCATTTATATATTGGAAACAGTATTCGTTAAGGTTTGTTATTTCTAATATTTCCTTATTTCTTATTTTTGTACCTATTTTCATTGTAATAATATAATTATTGAAAAAACAATCTTTATAGGAATACAGTATAGAGATAATTTGTTTTTTGCATTTGTAATTCTCTAGCTTGCCATTGTCTAAATCGGTTATTCTATGGTAAAACGTTGGGTAATAATAATTTTCAATTATAGTTATTAACTCAGTGGGAATGTTAAGTTCGGAACTATTAACAAAATATCTGATATAAGCTTTTATTGTTACTAAATTGGTTAAAACCCACATCTTCAGATGGGAAAGAAAAAAACCCGTATCAATTTCTTTAGTCGACTTTAGTTGAAAAAATTCAACTCCACCATCTTTAGATGGTGGTTTTTTAAAATAAACTATAAGTATATTACTAGGCACTACTAATTTGACTATTTGATTTTTTTTAATTATAATGAATATATGATTTATCATTTTAATAACTGAATTATGTTTCTGAATTTTTTATCGATTATTTTATTTTTCCTGTCAACTAATCCTGCTTTTGCAAAAAGAAGTGATAATGGAAAAATTATAGACCGTCAAGTATTAAAATTGAACGAGAGTGAAGATCAATTAAAAGCTCTTAATAACAAAGTACTAATAGAAAAAATTACTTATTTAAGTGATGGGTTAAAAATAAAAGGATACTTGATGACTCCAAAATCTAAAGGGAAATATCCATGTATTATATGGAACAGGGGTGGAAATCGGGATTTTGGAAAAATTACTAAAAAACTCTTAGGACTAATAGCAAAAATGGCTAGTTGGGGATACATAGTCATTGCAAGTCAATATAGAGGTGGTGGTGGTAGTGAGGGAAAAGATGAATTTGGTGGTGCAGATATAAATGATGTTATGAATTTGATACCTCTTTTAGAAAATCTTAAAAATAGCGATACTTCAAGTATGGGGGTATTTGGTTGGTCGCGGGGTAGTATGATGACATTATTGGCACTTACAAGAACAAATAAGTTCAAAGCAGCAGTTATCGGAGGTATCGTTAGCGATCAAAAATTAAAGTTTAAACATCGTAAAACTTTTGAAAAAAATGTTTTTTCTCAGTTGATACCAAATTACTATAAAAATAAAGAAAAAGAGTTAAATAAAAGATCTGCTATTAAATTTGTATCTAAAATAAATAAGAAAACGCCCATTTTGATGATGCATGGAACTTCTGATTGGAGAACTATTCCAGAAAATGCATTAAAGCTATCTAAAGAATTTATTAAACATAAGATTCCTTATAGATTGGTTATGTTTGAAGGGGGAAATCATTGTATCAGCGAATTTAGAAAAGAGTGGCTTAATATGACTAAGCGTTGGTTTAATGATTTTTTAAAAAATGATAGGCCACTACCAAATTTAAATCCACATGGAAAATAACTTTATTTTAGCCAGTGATACAGATAGTAATTAAATAATCATTTTCTTATAAATGATAAACTAGATATCTCATAATATTGACGAAGAGCAGAACTAAATTTCGGGGCATCATTTATATATTGGAAAGAGTATTCGTTAAGGTTTGTTATTTCTAATATTTCCTCATTTCTTATTTTTGTACCTATTTCCATTGTGATAATATAATTATTGAAAAAATAATCTTTATAGGAATACAGTATAGAGATAATTTGTTTTTTGCATTTGTAATTCTCTGTCTTGCCATTGTCTAAATCGGTTATTATATGGTAAAACGTTGGGTAATAATAATTTTCAATTATAGTTATTAGCTCAGTGGGAATGTTAAGTTCGGAACTATTAACAAAATCTCTGATATAAGCTTTTATTATATACTTATTTGGATTTATTAGTTCAGGTGATAGTTTTTTGCTTATTTTTAAAAGCAAAAACTTGTTTTCTAGCCATTTTGCCAAATATTCCATTCTTTCTTTATAATCAAATGTTGGATTATAAGGCAATATCTTTTTGCACTGATTATTGTCATAATTTCTTAAAGTTTTTAGGTCTATCTCAAAATTTTCTTTTAATTTTTTCCAAGCAATTAAGGATTGTAAACTTGTTTTTAAAACAATATTTTTCTCTAGGTATCCTTTATAATCTTTTGAAATTGTATTTAATTGTGTTTCGTTAGCATTTTTATATTTATTTAAACGAGTGCAGTATATATTAACAAGAAATAAATAAGGAACAGCCAATATGTATCGAATACGCATAATACAAATATATTAATAAAAAATAGTTGTCCGATCGTGCAAATAACTTCTCCAACCTCATAAAATTAAAAATAAAAATAATTTTTTGATAATCTTTTTAAATAAAAAGCTGTATTTTTATACTTTTTGTTGCTAGTTAAGTTAAATAATCTTATTAAATAGTATGAATTTGTAATATTTATATATATGATCATCAAATTGCAAATATGTTATTAGTTTTAAAGAAATAATCAAATCTTTATGACTGTATTATTGATTATTTGCGTATGCAAATAAATTTTAAACAATTTATTCCAATTATAAACGTTTCTTTGTAGAGGTTATTCTTATTTTGTATATCTTGGCAATACTTTGTTTAACTTCTATTATTATTTTAAAATGTCTATACCCAGTTGTCTCGCTATAGCTTTAGCTGTTTTATTTTCGACTTCCTGTTCGCAAAAATCTACTATGAATATGATGAATCAGGAGATAGAAGATGCAAAGCAAAAAAAAAATGTTGCGGAAAAATATATGATAGTAAAGAATTATGATTATGTTAAAGATTTTATTAATGCTAATTTCCTTGAATACATTCCTGCTGATATAGTAATTATAATTGAAAGTTATTATTATGGAAATATTTTTCTCAAATTCCCACAAGACATTAGGCGGAAAATATATTTTGAATTTATCTCAGTCGATGATTTAAGAAATTTAGCTATATCTTGTGCCGATATGGATTTGGCTAAATCTGTCGTTAATGCATCAAAATTAGGGATAAAAACTAAAGATCTAGAATGGCCATATATTTTAAATGGTAAATTAAAAAATACAATCATTTTAGATAAATATTCAAGCAATATATTTTCTAGAATGTATATGAAAAAAAGCTATAAAAAACTGTCTGGTAAAATATTAACATTATTTTTTAAGAATCCTGGATTTTATATCGATTTATTGTGTAAAGTAAATAATGAAGAAATAATCTCCAAATATGATTTTTGGATAAAGATTGCAGATTGGATTTTGGAAGATTATCTCAATAACATGCAAAATACCAAAAAATGCGATGACGAGAAGATAAAAAAATTTCATTCTAGGCTAAAAAAAATAAGATATCTTTTAAAAGAAGAAATGCTTAGAAGTAATGTAAAAGAAAATAGTGATAGAGTTTTTAGTTTCACTCTATTATTATCAAGAAATGGACTGATGATTTAAGGATCTATTTTTACTAATAAACTCGACTTACACAAAACGGCTTTTTAAATGTTAAAACTAACATTTGTCGAGCTGTTATAGTGCTTGTTTAATTCGGGTATTTTATTACATTGACGGAGATCATTGATGATCAATGAGTTATGATTAATTTTAATGCAATTTTTAATGCAATTTTTAATCGAATTTAGTATATGCTGAGCATGTATTTTATTATTTCAACTTTAATGATCCTTGTGACTAATTGTGTTCCAAATAAATAAAATCCAACTGGAAAAAGTAGTGATCCATCAATTGTAAATAGAGAGAAACCTAAAAAGAGAAATCCTACCAAAAGTAAAAAATCCGATGAGTTAATATTAATTTTCCTAAAAAGTTTATTGAATGGAACGAAAAGGATATCGTGCATTGGTTACGTGCATTGTATATAGAAGAAGCAACAATTGAAGAAATCGTAAATGTAGAAATAAGCGGACAAGATCTTCATGATGTAGAAACACAACAAGACATAAAAGATTCACTAGATACCATAAGTCAATATGATTGCAAAATAATATTTAATGAATTGCAAAAAATTAAGAAAAAATAAAAATAAAAATAAAAATAAAAATAAAAAGATATAGACTCTACGAATGGTATTATTGGGTTAAAGAATGACGCAAATATATGTTATATAAATTTAGTTATTCAAACTGTGTTAAACATGATAGGGAGAGATCTTATTAAATGGGGTAACCTTTCCCTAAATTATTTGTTATGTTCATTTTTTGTTATCGATCGGTATGATAATGATGTTAAATACGAAGAAATAGTAAAATATTCAGAAAAAGAGAAGTTTGGCGATAAAGATTATGAGTTATATTGTGTAATTGACCATATAGGTCTAGCCTTAGATTGGGGGAATTATTTTGCATACGTAAAAAATACAGTTGACAATAAGTGGTACAAGACAGATGATTCTTAGATTTTGCCCGTTAATAAAAACCAAGTCATTGATAACCCCGATGCCCTTATTTTAGTTTATAAGCTCATAAAAAAAATATAGAAAAAGAACGATATCTTTATTAATATCATCTATGGTATATATTGAGGTTTATTATCGTCCTTAGCTTGATTTATATACTCATCTGTGATGTTGTATGCAATAGTAATATGTTCTTCTATTCTATCCCAGGAGACATAATAAATGCTTTTTGTACATATATTTTTGCCACACATAATATTTTTAATTTTTATTTTTGCATTACATAGATCACGTTTTAACTTTTTCCATTTTTTTATATGTGATTTTTCATTTTTTTGAATTTTCATAATCGTTTGTCGTTTTTTGCTCGTATAGGGTGTTATTTTTTGTTTAAGATGTGAAAGTTTTGCTTTTGCAGATTTTATATATTCCTTTAAGTTTTTTTTATCCTGTCTAGAATTTTTTCCTATCAAAACCCATGGCATCATACTGCATAACGAGTCTATATGACTTAGAATAGTATCTATAATGGTATTTTCCGTAAATCTTTTACATCCGTATGTTGTTATAAGGTTTCCGTCGTGTGTACATTTGTAATGATGATAATATCTATCTATAAAATCTTTTAAACATCGTACTCTATGTTTGGCGATATACCAGTTTTGAGTAAGAAATACCAGAGGGCCTTTTATATTTGTAATGTTATTATAAACTTCATTTATAGAATTTTTTATTTTGTGCCAATTTGCATTTTTGTTTATAATATATTTTCCATCTTCGTAAGTTCTTATCTCTTTTAAAACCTTTTTCATGGCATCCTTTCCTTTATGTGCGTAGTGAGCTGCATTTCCTGTCCAAGATCCTAGCGAGCCTTTTTCAAAATCTACAGACCTCCATGTTCTCAATACATCATGATAAATTTTATCTTCTATTAAATTTTTACACCAAAAAAATTTGTAGTTACACTTTGTATCATGCCTAACAATCCTCTTTCCGGCGTCTATTGTAGCATTACTAAGGTGATTAGTAATGCTACATACATTTGGTTTATTAGATAGACAAGAAGAAGCTAATATTAATAGTGTTAATAATTTTATAATGAATAAATGCATATTTGTATTTAAATTATGGCTCACGTTATGCGAGCTTTATTAAACAAGCACTATAACAGCGCGATAGCGCTAAGTTTAACATTTTAAAAGCTATTTTTCGTAAGTTGAGTTATGATATATATTTAATATAATAATATTGTGATATTTATACAATATATACTGCATTTTGTTTGATAAGAAGTTGGAAGTAATATTTTTTATATAATATTTAATAATTCATTAAGATAGTAATCTGTTACTCAACTGTGTTTCTATCTTCTTATAGACTAACATCATAGCATTTTTTTTGATTTAATGGTTCATTATGGGATACTTTTTTAGGACTGTCATCGCCTATATTATTCGTAAAAAACCATTTGTCGTTTATATTTATATATGCTGAGACTGTTGCAGAATGATCCGGTCTCCTATTTTTCTTATTTTTTTTGTGTTTTTTGAAAATTTCCAGAAAACATAAATTGTATTTTGTGTATCATAATTGCACTTAAGCCATATCTAGCTTGATTTTGGGTATAACAATACTATTAAATATCCTAAAGCTTTGAAATTAGTATTTTTGGGCTAATTTTTATATTATAACATATAGCTTCTAAAACATGCTGTCCATGTGTTTTTGTCAGTCCCACATAACGACAAAATCCAGATTTAAACCACCTTTTTATTCCACCAAATATACGTTCTACTTTATATCT